>OGWQ01000069.1_pt1 | contig 75398 bp, 61 predicted proteins | sample 1576091 | NCBI WGS metagenome assembly OGWQ01 (sample SAMEA3541584, study PRJEB24748) | human gut metagenome | biome: human gut; feature: human-associated habitat; material: faeces | place: China | collected 2012
ACCTCTCGACCACCAATACCATTTGCCGTTGGAAATCTTCAAGCTGTCGTGTTCTGCGGTACAGTACACATTGCTTGTGCCTTTGACCTTAACGAGATTGCTCGGCTCAAACTCCCGCAGATAGGATAACAGGTCAATCTGTCGTACCCGTTCAAGCACATCAGGGTCAATCTGCACATAGGGTCGGTTAGTTCTCAATGGATAAAATCACCTCCTGAAAATAGAAATAGCCGAGGGCTTTCGTTAAATGAAAACCTCTCGGCTATGTAAAATATAGTTCTTTTAGAATGAAAAAAGCATCCCTTTTTCTGTTGCGATATTATAAATCCATTTGTTACCCGTAGGGCTTACCAAATTACTAATATTCGCAATTTCCTTAATTGTTTTTTCTACAAACTCTGAATTATGCAACTTATAATTTTTTGCAAAGCAATCGCAGCACTCCTGCATTTTTGCATCGGCAGGTGGAAAAAGAGCCATTGGAACATCTTTTGCATCTAAACGACCCTTGATATTACCTCCCGATATTAGGCTTGCATTACCGTCACGCCCTTTACCTGCTATGAGAAAATAGAACGGCAAAGCTAATATAGCATCACAATTTGTATCGGCTACTCGCTTATAAAATGCTTTTATAATATCAAGTAAATCATCGGTAGTTAGGCAATCTTTATTTGTCGCCTTGTTCAAATCTATTGAAATAGCCTTTTCAATAGCTGCGTTACCTGCACTTGAAAAAGCTAAATGGTCATTTATCATAAGGACTTTGTCTAAATCATCTGACAAAGTTTTCCCGTCAATACTTGACCCTCGCTTATCGCCTGCAATAATTATACGGTTATTTTCTTTTATTCCAAAGATAACACTCATAAACTGTCACCTCCTTACTGATTTAAAAATCATACCACATTTTTATGAATTTTTCCACCTCTGCGGCTATGTAAAAGCGGCATCAGCTCCACGCCAATGCCGCCGTTCTCGGTTATAAAATTCCTGCCTTTTTGAGATACCCAACGCTGTCATAGCACCCTCTGAAATAGATTGCTTCCTGCTGCATATCGCTGAGCCTGTTCCGAAGCTCCAAAACTTCTATCAAAGCCTTACACTCCTGCTCGGATAAATCGCTCGGCTTTTCCGTATCCAGAGCCTCCATCACTTTTGGATACTCCTTGTAGAGTTCCTCTATCCTTTCCTCTATGGAACGGTATTCTGGATTTTCTTTGGGCAGCTTTGCGATAACGGAGCTTAGATATTCAGCAAAGATGTTGCTATGCACATCAACAAAGGTTTCAAATCTGAAATTATCAAGCACACCTTTCACCTCCGACATTTACTAATCTACACCTATTATACTTCCCAGAAATCAGCAATACAAATATGCAAACCGCATTATCTCTCCCGACTTGCACATTTTCTTTCGGGCTGTTCTTCTGTCTGCTCTGGCTCAGTATCCATAACGGAAGTATCTTTTTCATTTAGATTCAGCTCAATGTTAAGAGCGTTCAGCCGTTCTGTTTTTTCTTTCAGCTCATCTTCAAAGGCAAAAGGCTTCTTGATTTCCTCCTTTGCGGTTTCAAGCTGTACGATAGTTTCCGCCTTTTTGGTCTTGGCAGCTTCCAGTCTAGCAGGGAGCTTTGACAGCTCGTTTTCAATTCGGGTCAGATTTCCGAGGGCATCAGCACCTAAATCCACCTTATGCTTTGCCTTTCCGCAGAGGTTCATACAGTAATGGGCATTGACAGTATCATAATAAATCTCCATTCGGAAACCTCGGTAGCTGCCGATTTCGGTAGGTGCGGACATCGGATAATCCTTGCAGATTGCAAGGAGCATCTCGCCTGCGTCTGCCTTTTCGGTGTAGGTCATACCTTTTAGGGTCATCGGGCAGAACTTATCCTCACCCTGCGGCTTGTGCTGCTCGGCAAATGCTGCATCATTTTCATAGCCTGCAATGCGTTCCTCATACTCCTTAATGGTCTGGGGATAGTATTTCAGCACCCTGTCCTCAAGGTCGTAATGTTCGGAAAGATAACTCTGCTTTAACACTCGAAGCTTTGATACCTGTATATCCAAATCCATCTTTTCCTTAAAACGGGCATCGCCTGTGGCAAGCATTTTAACCTCCGCAAAGGACAGGGCAACCTCGTCCACATCTTCAGCAGAACGGACAGGGCTTTTGCTCGTCATTATCTGGCTGATAAATTTCTGCTTGCTCTCCACCAACTGATAGAGGTAGGCATCAAAAGTTTGCTCTGTCACATAACGGTAAACCTCCACCTCTGGGAACATATTGCCCTGCCTTTCAATACGCCCCTGCCTTTGTTCAAGGTCGGAAGGACGCCACGGACAATCAAGGTTATGGATTGCTATGAGCCTGTCCTGCACATTCGTACCTGCTCCCATCTTAGGAGTAGAGCCGAACAGCACACGGACTTCGCCGCTTCTGACCTTGCCGAACAACTCTTTTTTCTGTGCATCGGTGGTCGCTTCGTGAATAAAGCATATCTGCTCCGCAGGGATACCACGGGCTATCAGTTTCTCCCTCATATCGTCATAGACATTGAAAGTACCGTCATTTTTCGGGGTGGACAGGTCGCAGAACACAAGCTGTGTCGCTTTGGTATCGGCGTGTTCCTCCCAGATACGGTACACATTATCCACGCAGGCATTGACTTTACTGTCTGGGTCATCTGGCAGCATCGGGTCAATCATTCTCTGGTCAAGAGCCAGTTTCCGTCCGTCATTGGTTATCTTGAGCATATTGTCGATGTTTGGCTCGACAAGCCTTGCCCTGACTTTCTCAGCCCGCTTCGCAAGGGAAGCTACCATCTCAGTCTGCATCTCGCTCGGCTTGGTCTTAATATTGTGGTAATTGACTTTTGGCACGGGGAGCTTTAGCATATCGGCGGTCTGAATATCCGCCACCTCACGGAACATCTGCATCAGCTCTGGCAGGTTATAGAACTTGGCAAACCTCGTCTTGGCTCGGTAATTCGTGCCTTCGGGTGCTAATTCCAGAGCTGTAACCGTTTCTCCAAAGGTAGAAGCCCAACTGTCAAAATGCTGCAAACCGTTCTGTGCAAGGGTGTCATACTGCAAGTACCTCTGAACGGAGTACAGCTCAACCATTGAATTGCTAACAGGCGTACCCGTTGCGAAAACCGTGCCACGGTTGCCCGTGATTTCGTCCAAATAGCGGCACTTCATAAAGAGGTCGCTTGATTTCTGGGCTTCGGTCTGGGCGATACCGCCTATATTCCGCATCTTGGTGTAGAGGTACAAATTCTTATAAAAATGGCTCTCATCAATGAAAAGCCTGTCAACGCCGAGCTGTTCAAAGTCGATAACCGTATCCTTACGCTTGGTGTCGTTGAGTTTTTCGAGCTTCGTCTTGATTGCCTTTCGGGTTTTCATTAGCTGTTTGACCGTGAACTGCTCTCCTTTGGAAGCCTGCACATCGTCAATGCCACGCTCAATATCATCAAGCTGCTTTTCCAACTGCTCCCTCTGGCGTTCTATGCTCATCGGGATTTTTTCAAACTGCGAATGCCCGATAATGACTGCGTCATAGTCGCCTGTGGCAATCCTGCCGCAGAACGTCTTGCGGTTTCCCGTTTCAAAATCCCGCTTTGTTGTCACAAGTATATTTGCACTCGGATAGAGCCGCAGATACTCGGAAGCCCACTGACCGACAAGATGATTTGGCACAACAAACATGGATTTCTGGCATAAGCCGAGCCATTTGCTTTCCTGTGCGGCGGCTACCATTTCAAAGGTTTTGCCTGCTCCCACCTTATGGGCAAGGAGCGTATTGCCGCCATAAAGGATATGGGCGATGGCATTGACTTGATGGGGTCTTAGTGTGATTTCTGGGCTGATACCTCCGAAAGTGATATGGCTTCCGTCATACTCACGGGGTCGCACAGAGTTAAAAGTGTCGTTGTAATAACGGACAAGGCGGTTTCGCCGTTCTGGGTCTTTCCATATCCAATCCTGAAACGCCTGCTTGATGGCTTCCTGCTTCGCCTGTGCCGCCGTAGTTTCCTTTGCATTGAACACCGCTTTTTTATTGCCGTGTTCGTCATACACATAATCAAAGATACGGGTATCACGCAGATTTAAGGTGTCCTCAATAATGCGATAGGCGGAAGCTCTTTTCGTACCATAAGTGCTGTCCGCCTTTACATTCCCCATATCGGAGCTTTTATTCTCTATGAACCAGTCTCCGTTTATCGGGGTGTATCGTACCTTTAATCTGCCTGCGGCATAGCTTGACGGAGTTAAAAGCTCCATCACAAACCGCTGTATATCGTCCTGCGGTATCCAAGTCGCACCCAGACGGACAGAGATTTCCGCCGCCGAGAGGTCTTTGGGAATGACCTTTTTCAAGGCATCCACATTGACTGCAAGCTCTGGGTCATTCTTCGCAGCAAGCTCCGCAACCGTCAGCTTGTTTCGGACATTTCCCGACAGATACTCGTCTGCGGCTGCATAGGAAACAGGCTCACAGTTCGGTACTTTGAAGATAACACCTTGTAAATCCTGCACAAGCTCAGCCTGCGTTTTGCCTGTGAGCTGCTCCATATAAGGCAAATCAACACGGGCTTTCTCCCCGATAGAGAGGGCAAGGGCTTCACTTGCTGTTTCAACCGAAGTTACTTCTCGGTGGGGCTTGATAGTCCGCTTCGTGAACATATCCGCCTTCCGTTTGAAGTTGCCCTCATCATCAAGCACCTCCAGAGAACATAAAAGGAAGTAGCTCTCATCTGAAGCAAAAGCAAGATAGTTTCCTCGGCTGTTGATTAGACCGTATTTTGCGGTATAAACATCATACAGACGGTTGAGGTTTTCCTGCTCGGTGCATATCATTTCCTCTGGGTAATCCTCGGTCTGATACTCAATGAGCTTACGCACACAGTCACGGATTTGGATAAGTCCCTTAATGCGATTTTCTGCGGTCATCGACACAGAAGCAGGTTGCATACGGTCATTCTCTCGGAAATAAACCCTGCCGTCCACCAGAGTAAAAGAGAAGTTACGCACATTCGGGTCAGCAGGAACGGAAAGCTCCTGCTCATCGGAGATTTCATCAACCCCATTATCAAGCTCTGGGATTTCGCCGTTTATCCGCTGAACTGCATTGGACAGAAGCTCGGAAAGTGGTATATCCTTACGGGCTTTACAAACAGGCTCAAAAGTACCAAAGCGTGTGCTTTCCATCTTTATTTCGCCCAACACCATTTCGGGGTGTTCGACAAAATATCTGTTCATCGTAATACCGTTTTCGTCCGTATCAAGGTGTACCCAGTCTGGCTCTATATCCATCACTCGGTCACGCTTTTGCAGGATAAGAATATCGCTCGTGACCTCCGTGCCTGCGTTTGCTTTAAAGGTGTTGTCTGGCAGTCGGATAGCACCTAAAAGCTCGGCTCTCTGGGCAATATACTTGCGTACCTCTGGGCTTGCTTTATCCATCGTACCCTTTGAGGTGATGAACATCACAACGCCGCCGGCACGGACTTTATCCAGAGCCTTTGCGAAAAAGTAGTCGTGTATGAGGAACTTCTGGGCGTTGTATCGGCTGTCATTGACCCTTATCTCCCCAAAAGGCACATTGCCGAGGACTACATCAAAATGGTCGTCTGGGAGATTCGTTTTCTCAAAGCCCTCAATGGCAATGTTCGCTTTTGGGTAGAGCTGCTTTGCAAGCCTGCCTGTGAGAGAGTCGATTTCCACGCCGTGGAGCTTGCTGTTTTGCATACTTTCGGGAAGCAGACCAAAGAAATTGCCTGTCCCGCAGGACGGCTCCAAGATATTTCCCTGTGAAAAGCCCAGGCGGTCAAGTGCGTCATACATCGCCTTGATAACAACAGGCGGCGTATAAAAAGCGGTCAGCGTTGACTCCATAGCGGCACGGTATTCCTCTGGGGATAGGCTGGCATATAGCTCCTTAAATTCCTCCGCCCACGCTGCATTGTGTTCATCAAATGCCATAGAAAGACCGCCCCAACCGACATACCGAGACAGGACTTCCTGTTCTTTGGGTGTGGCAAGGCGGTTTTCTATTTCAAGCTCGTGCAGCAGGTTGATTGCCGCCATATTGTTACGGAACTTTTCTTTTGCTCCGCCGACACCGATGGCGTCATCGGTAATACGGAAATTATGACGGTCTGTGGCAGGAGCTTCTGTTTTTTCTTCGGGTGGTAATTCGGTTTTTTCCTGTTCCAATAGCTTTTGGATATATTCGATTTTCTCCACTCGGTTTATCGGAAAACCCACATTGTTCTGGAATGTGATGTCACGCAGGGACACATCGCCGCTGATTTTCCCGATGCTCTCAATAAGATATTTACGGTTGTCTATGATGATTTCCCTGCCTATGAGGTCGTCTGTGGATTGCTCCGTTTCAATGGCAGGAGCTTCTGAGCCATTCAGTTTATCGGCATACACCTGTGGTTTTTCTTCGGCTTCCTCGGCTGTCCTGTACCAATCACTTTCGGTAGCCATAATCTCATCAAGGAGCTTCTCGTCCTCTTGGGTCAGCTCGGTGTGCTGTTCCAAGAATGGGATAAACTCATCTCTGCCACGGAGCAAGCTTTCTCGGTCATCTCCATATAGCTGTTCGCCCTTTGGCGATAAGGCATAATCGTAAAAATTCTTAATGTGGGCAATTAAATCGCCCTCACCATCGCCAATATCAAACCGCCCTTCATAGTTAAATTCCTCGCCGCCGATAACAGCCTTGATAACAAAATCTGTCTTGTGATACCACCCGATATTTTTATCGCCCTCACGCTCACGGTGCTGTTTCTCGTCCAAAATACCAAGCAACTTATTACCCAGAGCAAAGCTCAAATCCGTATAGCGGTCATTAAGCTGTCTGTCATAAAAGGCAGGGTGTTCGGAAAAACCGATAGAAAACTGTATTCCGTCCTGCTTTTTCTCGGACGGTGCTTCTGTCCTCTGTTTCTCGGTTACGACCACCTTCAGATGGTCGTTTGCAGGATTTTCCGTTAGCTTTTCTTCAAAGTCGGCTCGGCTGTATTCCTGCCCCAAGATAGGGAACTCGGCATTTTGCAGATAGACCTTTTCCTCGGTAAGTGTTGCAATCTCATATTTATCCGCACCGATATACACCACATCGCTCTCATTGTAGAGGTAGCAAAGTGGGTACAGCTCCCTTAATTCCTCGGTAAACTTCCACCCATTACTACGGCTGAAAACTGAGGTCGTTTTCCATTGTACCTGTGCAAGAAAGTCTATGAGCTGTTGAACAGTTGAGGGGTCGGATAAGTGCTGTTCCATTTGCTCGGCGGTAACATCTGCAAGGTCGCCTCGTCCCACAACAGATAACAGGTCTTTTTCGTACCTGTCCAAGTCACGGATAAAGTCAGATAGCCGCAAAGCAAGGGTATCCCGTTTGTCGGCAAGCGGCAAGTCACGGTGGGCGTCAATAAAACGCTGCCTTGCTATTTTCCTCTGGGTGTCAATCTCATATTGGGGAGCTGACACGCTCTCCAGATAATCGGCATAATGGTCTTTTTCTTTCGGATTAAGATAGCGGTTATCCTTAATCAGCTCACGCAGACGCTTTTCAACCTGTGACCATTTCAACACAAGGTCGTGATTGGTATAAGTGCCGTTTCGGTCAATGGCAAGACCTTTGCTGTCATGCCAAGAATGACCGCTGAAACCATCGGGGAAGATGTGCGTACCGCCGCCCGTTCCATACTCATTTTTAAGGAATTCAATATTTTTCTGTCTGTCCTCGCCCTTTTGGAATTGGCGGTAGATGCGGTATTTTCCGTCCGCAACGCCACTGCCTTTCTGAAGCACGGAGTCAATATCTTCTTTGGAAATAGCAAAAGCAGAGGCATTTTCGTCCTCTGCTTTTGCTATCATTTCGATTTGTTCATCTACGGTTGGAAGATTGACCCTAACCTCATCCTCTTTGGCAACGCTTACTTGTAAATCAGTTCGGTCAGTATCACTTCCTCCGCTTGGCTGCGGATGTTGTTCATCAGTCCGACCCACTGCATCGGTGCTTTCTCTTTCAGTTCCTCTGTCACGCCCTGCTCGGCTGAGAGCTGCTTCGTCAGAAGCTCCAAACTCTGGAGTGCTGTCTGCTCTACCTCGTGCAGATGCCCGTTCAGCCTGCCCGATGTCAGCAGATTGAGATAGGTCACTCGCTTGTGCTTCTCCAGATAATCCCTGTGCATCAAAGCGTACCTGCCAAGCGGAAGCTCTGGCTCTGTCGGTAATGTTAGGTCGGGAATAAGATAATCCCCCTGTCTGCTGTAAGTGATTTTGCTCATTGTATTCGCTCCTTTCGGGTTGTTGTCTGCCTTTATCATACTGAGCCTGCGTTCTTTGTGCAAAGGTGCGATTCTGGTCTTTTTCCGCCATTTGCACATTTCGGATAGACTGTGAGATTTCCCGTAACGCCATTTCCGCAATATCGCTCGTGGCAACGCCGATGGCGTTTATCGTTGCAGGGGTATTGAAATTTACAATATCCGCAAAATCATCACGGTCAAAAAACTCATTCGTATCCAGACCGCAGCGGCTGATCAGCATAAAAGCAACGCTGTTTGCTGCCAGCCGCCTGTAAATGACTTCTATATTAAAGTCGTCCAGTTCTTCCAAAAAGCTGTCTTTCGTGCAGTCCTTTAACTGAGAAAAATAGTCTTGCAGATTGTCCTCCACGGCGTTCTTTGCCGTTTCCATTAGGGCAGAAGCAAGGTCAGTGCTTTCCACATCTCCAAACCTGTCCGAGAGCCTTTCCATAACAGCCTGCTCGTATCGCTCATCCATCTGCCATATCGGAACAGGGCGGCTGCCATAATAGCCCTCGTGGGTGTCGGACACATCAAAATAGTATTTCAGCGTATTCCTGCGACCTTTCGGGTCAAATACGGCAATACCCTTGCTGTCCTTATTGACCCAACGCTTGAACTGCCTGTTCCAAGTTTCGAGCTTCGCAACGGCGACAGCATCGGGGCGTTGGGCGTATATTAAAAGCTGTTCGTCATAACGGCATTTATAGTTGCGGCAGGCAGAGGACAGAAAGCCCTGCCACGCCTGCGGATTTTTTGCAACCGCAACGCCTGTACGCCGATACAGCTCTGTGATTAGCTGATACTTCGCAGCCATTCAACCTACACCTCCTTATCGTTTCTGTTTCAAATATTTCTGTTTACTCACTCCGCATCACCGCCAAGAAAAGAAATGATCTTGTTCGATTTAATGCTCTTTTGCAGGTCATTGATGAGGGTAATATCCCCAACCGTGATGCCCTGCATAGAAAGAATATCGTCCATAGTCATAGCGGCAATCGCCTTTTCATCGGTAAAACCTGCTTCCAAGACCTTATTCAAGACCTTGACGGCTTTCTGATTAACAGCCATATTCTAAATCCTCCTTATCGTTCTAAATCCTTGTGCTTCGGTGTTTTCTGCGACGTTTGTTCCGCAGGTTTCGGCTCATAGGTCGCCCCGTTTTTCTGCATACGCTCGGCAAACTCGCAGATGTGGTACAGATTGCTGCCGACTTCGGTATGGTATTCATCAATGAAGCGGCAGGGATACTCCCGTTTCTCTCCCCAAGAGGTTGTGACAATGACCTTTCCGCCGTCTGGGATACGGAACAGTTCTTTATATTGAGGGTCAATAAATCGGATACCTTGTTCTGCTTTCTGGATATGCTTATCAAGCCATTCCTTCACATAACAATAGCAGTAAAAATTATAGTCGCCTTTGGCGGGATTGCACCGAAGCAGAAAAGCGTGTTTCTCCGTATCCACACGGAAACCGTACTCCGTACAATAGTTACCCTTGATAGCACTTTCGGGAAAATGCCTTGCAAACGCACTCATATCATAGCGGTTATGCAAAAGCCCTTTATCCTCCCGTAAAGCATTGATGACCGTATCAAGGTCTGCCTTAAATTCGTCAGATTTCCATTGTGGTCTAGTATCAAACCAAGTGGTGTAAAAGCCATAGCCCGTCGTGGCAAAGTCACCACGCAGATGCCCGATAGTGCCTGTCTGCCCCTCAAGCTGCATACTTTGGGCATAGGTGTATTTCTGTTCTGTCGGGGTTAAAGGTCTTGTCTTTATTTCATTACTCATTCGGCTGCTCCTTTCTTTCCTTTTTCTCTTTCTGCTCGTCTAAAATCTTGCGAATACAGACATCGCAGAAAATAACTGACCCATCCTTATATCGGGGATAAGGACAGGTCGTGCAGTCATATTTTATTTTATCGCTCACGGTCATCACCGTTTTTCTCCTTCTGGGAAGGCTGATTATAGGGCATACGGCACTCTGACTGGTATCGTTCATTCAGCTTTTGCCGTGCAGCATCAAGCTCATTCGTGTAATAACCCCAGAAATAATTTGAGCCGCCCTTGCAGTACCAACACACATAAGGATTGGGTGCGTTGGGATTGTGACCGATGACAAGCTCTGTACTCCCGATAGTACAGCTCTCGATGATTTCATAGTTCTGATTGGAGCGTTTTTCTTCGTCCATAAGCACCTCTCTATTCTTTGGCATAACGCCGATAGGCTTTTTCGCCCGTGGCTCTCATTTTTTGCACAGGGTGACTCCCTGCAAGCTCTGGATGCTGTGCCTGCAGCTTGCGGCGTGTCCTGCTGACGCTCTCAAAACTCGGCAGACCGAGATATTTGTGCTGCGTCATTATCTCTGCAAGCGGCATTGCCCCTGCATCCTTCAGACAGGCATTACAAAGTGCAAGATACAGCACCATATCGTCATTTCTGGCATCTTCATTCTTTTCCAGAACAGCTCTGACTTTCTTTTCAATGGTTTTTAGGTTTCTCATCTTTACCTCCATAAAGGAAAGGGCGGCATCTTTCAGCCGCCCCAACCACTTACTTATTCTTTCTGTTACGGATATTCAGCCATACCGCCGCACCCACAATGAACACGACAAGCACGATTGCGATAATGGTTTTAGCGTCCATCAATTAGTCCTCCTTTTTCTTCTTTCTGTTCTTATAGCTGACAAATCCGAGAACGCCCGCACCGACAACAGACAGAGCTGCAAGGCTTACCCATAAGCCCAGATTGAAGTCATCGCCTGTTTTCGGGGTATCCCTGAACTCATTGTGCATCTGCACGATAGCCGTAGCGTCCACCTTGACCGTTGCCTGTTTATCGGCAGGCAGGATATATCCTGCGGAAGCCTTGTCACTTACTTCGGATACGGTATAGTCGCCAATCCGCAAGCCCTCAATCACGATTTCTCCGTTCTTATCTGTCTTAAAGGTTTGGTCATAGTCCACGCCTGTCACACGGAAAGAGAAGCCCTCCACCTTACCGTCAGAGGAAGTCTTTACAATTTTAAGAGAGCCTTTCTGTGCTGCATTGATAAATCCTACACCCGCCTTATTTTCCACGGTGTAGGTCTTGCCGTTCTCCTCAACGGATACGGAATACACATTTTCATCAAGTACAAAGCCTGTCGGAGCTTTGGTTTCCTTTACCAGATATTTGCCGTAGCGGAGTTCACTCATCTGGTAAACGCCGCCGTCAAGTTCTTTCATTTCGCCAAGCAACGTATCGTCTTTATCCAGTTTCCCATCGCCATTAGTATCGGAGTAAACCTCAAATACCGCACCAGACAGCTTGTTGTCGGGATAATCCTCATCAACCTTTGTCAAAGCGATGTTGCCCTTAATGAAGTAGTTGACAAGTTCGATTTCCACAACTTCGTCCACCTTGCCTATAGTCACGGCGATTTCTTCCTCGGAGAGTACATATCCCTTCGGGCTTTCGATTTCACGGATTATCCAAGTTCCATACGGCACTTTGGCAAAAGAAAAACTACCATCATCTTTTGATGTGGTAGCGGCAATCGCATTTTCCTTTGTAAACTCGGTAGTTCCTGTCTTAAAGATACCGATAACTGCACCTCCCAGAGCCTTTCCGTCCTCATTAGATTTCTTACCGCTTACAGAGCCGTAAATAATGTCATTTGTGATAGCTTCGCCCTCATTGGCTGTGATGCGGACAGTTTCGGTATCCTGTCCTGCGTATTCAAAAATAACAGGATATTTTGCATCGCTGACAATATATGTGGAGTTGGTCGTGATTTCCTGCACATAATAGCTGCCCATCGGCAGGTCGCTGATAGCTTTCCCGTGACCGCTTTCATCAAGGGAAATGACCTCAATCAGACCGTCCGCAGGAATGGTCTTTCCATCTGCGGCTGTGAGTTCCTCCGCCGCATACAAGCCAAAGGTCACATCAAAGATTTCCCCGTTCTTGCCAATGCCATAGGCTTCATCAATGGCAAGGCTCTTGATGAGGTCGATTTCAACACGCTGTCTCTCATTATAGAAAGAAGTACCCGTTTCCGTTACATCAACATTCTGTCCTGCATACACAAGCTCAACAGAATGGACTTCCTCATTCAGCACCATTCCATACGGAGCTGTGATTTCCTTAACCTCATATTTTCCGAGATACAATTCTTTGGATTTTGCTGTACCGTCCTTTCCTGTCGTAACGGTATCCACAACCTCGCCCTTTTTGGCTCTGACCGTTCCGTCCAGAGTGACAATATCCTCGGCTGCGGTAATCTCATAGACTGCACCCTCAAGACCTCTGACAGAGAAAATCGGCTGATACAATCCCTTATCGCCTGCCACGGAGCTGAATACCTCGCCAGACTTTTCTACTGTAATTGTACCTTTCTGTGCCATATTGGAGCGTACTACCTCAATAACGGTAATGCCGCTTTCTTCCTCGGAATTTTCCTGCACCACATCAAAATAAATAGGCTCGGAATTTAAGACATACCCATACGGGGCTTGCACTTCCACGAGGGAATAGCCTTTGCCGTATTCCAGCGTCTGCGGTGTGATAAGGTCGCCGTCTGCCGTAGTATAGAAGGTGTCAATGGTCGTCACTTCGGGATAAGTGAAAGTCATAGTCACAAGGTTTCCATTTGGGTCGTAAATCTGGAAGCCTGCACCTGCATACGGGATTGTATTACCTGTTTCCACATCTTTCTTTACGATTTTGATATAGCTCTCAAAGTTAGCGTTGTTGATAAGGTAGCGGTAGGTCTGACCGTCCTTGCTGATAAACACATCAAAATCTTTCATCAGTTCACGTCCCTCCCAACCAGAGGTCTGACGGACGGTATAAATGCCATACGGCATATCCTTTGTCTGGGCAAAGCCGTTCTCGTCACAGGTCAACACATCACGCTCGGTTTCCTTTGCATTTTCATAGCTGCCTGCGGATTTGAGGAACACTTCAAATACCGCACCTTCTTCAGGTGTTTCAATCTGGGTTTCTCCGTTGTCCGTATGCTTGATGATTGCGATATTGCCTTTGATGACCTGTTCATTCACATCGTTTGCGGTACTGTTCAGCTCTACCGTGTATAACTCTGGTTCTGCACCTACCTTGTGGATTGCAGTATCCAGAAGATACCCCTCGGACGGGCTGATTTCACGGACAGTCCAATCATTATCACAGATATAATACTTGGTCGTAAACTGACCGTTTTCATCAGTCGTGTAGGTGTCAATCAGTTCCTCACCCTTATAAATGCCGTAAACCGCACCCGCAAGAGAAGCGTCGCCCTGCGGAGAACCTGTTTCTGCATCGGTCTTTGTCACAGTCACTTGGAATTTCTTCAATACATTATCGAAGCTGCGTTTTGTGACCTTGTTCCATTCAATCGGAGCTGTCTGGGAAGCAGGAACGACATAGCGGACTGCGGTATCCACTTCCTCAACCACATACGGGGTATCGCCGCTGATAAGGACATTTTCAAACTTTGCCAGACCGTTTTTATCAGTCACGGCATACTCGTCAACAGGCAAGCCGCTTAAAGATGTGCCGTAAAGGTGGAATTTCATTCCCTCCACCAGATTGTCCTCGGAAGTCTTGACGATTTCCAGACTGCCACGCTTCAAAGTATTGCTGAAGGTCACAGTAGAGGTTTTTCCTCCAATAAGGGTCACGGTCTGGGTTTTCTGCGGCTCATAACGGTCAATGGACTGTTCTGTGACGGTATAAGTGCCAGGGAATAATCCCTCCACGGAGACAGAGCCGTCCTTTCCTGTCTTAACTGTCTTATTGAAGTTATCACCTTTGATTGTAAAAGAGATACCCTCCACAACTCCGTCCTCAGAAGTCTTTTTGAGGGCAATCGTGCCTGTCGGCGTTTCGATATTGATATATGCAGACACGGTATCAGCATTCTCCACACCTGTTACCAAATCCTGCAAGTTCGGGTCGCCATAGGCAATGAGCTTTGCACTGCTGCTGACAGTCGGCACATTGTTCCTCTTTGCCGTAATGCGGACAGAACCGCTGATAGCTACGGTGGAGCTGATTGTCAGCTTATTTCCAGACTTCGATACACTCACATTGCTGTCAGAGCTTGAAAAGCTGTAATCGGAAAGGACGCCGTTGCTGTCCGTCAATGTGATGCTGTACTTTCCGTCCTTGTAGGCAAGCTCCTTTGTGATGTCATTCTTACCGCCCGACATAAAGCTCGGAATGGTGTTATGCTCACGCAGCATTGCAACAATCTGGTCATACACTGCCCTTGCTCCGCTGTTGGCATAATTTGAACCGAAGTGCAGGCTGTAAACGGTGGTGCTTGTCTGGTTATATGAGCCTGTGGCTTCACGGCAGCCTGTGACAAACTCCCATACGAGGGTCTGCGTGGCAAGCCATTTTTCATCATCACTTCCCGACAGATTATTTCGGTTGCCCTGATACCCATAGAGCAGGGCAAGTCCAACCGCCTTTTTCTGATTGGCTGAAAGGGCGTTCCAAGTATCAGAGGAAGCCTTTTTCAAGGTGTTTCCTGTTTTCAGCGGTACTCCCGGCTGAATACAAAATGCATTCTCTCCGTCCACAAACATACGGTACTTGTAATTTCCCGTTCCGCCTGCGGTATAGCCGCCGATATTCGCACTGGAATTGTACCTCATCGCATTACCGTTGCTGTCATAGGTGTGGGAAAAGGAAATCGTCCCGATGTCACCCGCAGCAAACGCCGTCGCAGGCATTATGGATAATGCCGTGACCGCAGCCATTACAAAAGCCGCAGCCTTTTTGAATAATTTAGGGATTTTCATAGTTACCTCCTGTAATTTGGATTGAATATTTTGCCTTACTGACCGAAAAAGCTGCCCGTTATGGACAGCTTAAAGTATTTCTTTTCTCGGATAGTTACTGGCAGTAGTTAGGGGGTGAGGTGTGGAGAGGGGGAAGCCAAAATAATGGCTATCCACTCAAAAAGGCAGACCTCGCCCTCGGTGTGTGGCTATCTCTCGTGAGCCTTGTTCCGCTGCAAGTGTCGGTTATAAAACTCCAACGCTTTGACAACAAAATCCGTTTCCTGCCCTCTGGGAACAGTCTTGGGAATGAGCTTGGTTATCCTCTCGTCACGGAAAGCAGATTTTTCCTTCTGGTTGGGCTTTTCTTCCTCCATAATGGACTGGATAACCTCGGAAGTGAGCTTGCCGTCTTGGTTATACTTCTTCATTTTGATAGCCTGTGCCAATGACGGGGTAGCATCGTTGTACTCCATTGCTTCAAGCAGGGTGTATTGCTGTTCCTCGGTCAGATAGGAAATTTCAACCGCAGGACGAAAAGCAATCTGCCTTTCATCTACCATTTGCAGGATTTCGGGCACAAGCTCCGTTAGACGGATATAGCGGAAGATTTGATTTTTGCTTTCACCGACTTTTTCGGCAAGTTCATCACTTGAAGTAGCGAACTCAGAATTATTACCCACTGGGGAATAATTTTCTTTTGCGGGTCTGCCTGCCTGTCGTTTCATAGCTTCCAACCGCATTTTATACGCAAAGGCTTTTTCACTTGGTAGAATAACGGAGCGTTGGAGATTACTTTCCACCATCACAATAATGGCTTCGTCACGGGTAAGCTCTTTAACCTCGCATTTCAGCGTTTCAAGCCCCGCAAGTTCACAAGCCTTTTTTCGCCTGTGACCGCTGATAAGCTCATACCGTCCGTCCTCTTTTAAGCGAACTGTCGCAGGGGTCATTACACCGTTTCGCTTGATACTCTCGACAAGCTGTTCCATATCCTCGTCCATTAAAACCTTGAACGGGTGGTCTGGAAACTCGTCAATCTCCGATATGGGAATATCCCTTATCTTAGAGAGCTTTGCTTCCTCACGGCTTTCGTCCGTTTGGAAAAGGTCATCGTATGCGGTCAGCTCGATTTTGGTTTCTCTGCTTCTCGCCAATCTCTGCCACCTCCTTTCCTAACTGCTCATAGGCTGCGGCAACCTTGCCGCTTTTGTCGTAAGCAAAAATACTTTTGCCTTCTGCGGTAGCTTCCACCGCACGGATAGAATGAGGTATCTCGGTATCAAACACCTTGATTTTCTGACCGTATGCACTTTTGACCGTTGCCGTAATCTCCTTAGAAATGTTGGTACGGGGCATTACCATAGTCATTAAGATACCGTCTATCCGCAGCTTTGGATTGATTTGCCGCTTGACCATTGATACGGAGCGAAGCAAAAGCTCCAGACCTTTAGCCGAGAGATAGTGGGGCTGTGTCGGGATAATCACGCTGTCAGCCGCCGCCAGAGCATTGATGGTTATCATACCTAAGCTCGGCATACAGTCAATAAGCACATAGTCGTAATTCTTTTTAACCTCATTGACATAGGTTTTCAGCACACGCTCACGGCTCATTGCATTGATTAGCCTTACCTCAAAGCCCGACATCTCAATGTTTGACGGAAGCAGGTCAACGCCCTCGCTATGGTGAATAATACCCTGTGAAACATCAAGCGTTTTATCGTCTATGATGTTCTGCATCACAGTAGAAAGCGTTATGGGAATATCGTCTGGTCTGTTATAACCCAGAGCCATCGTGAGATTTGCCTGTGCATCGGCATCAATCAGCAGGACTTTTTTACCCTGCTGTACCAGACTTACACCCAGATTGACCGCTGTGGTTGTTTTTCCGACACCGCCTTTCTGGTTAGTCAGAGCAATCACTTTGCAATTTGACATAGATGCGTCCTCCTTTCGCATAGATTTAGCCACTTTGTCAAGGTGGCTATGTAAACAGTACCAGAGAACGCAAAAAAGCCGCCTACTCTTAAAATCAATAAGAATAAGCGGCTTTGTAATTTGCCTTAGACATATTCAATTTTCATTCTCTTGGTCGGTGCATTTATGACCTTAAAAATAAGCTCGTCAACACAATCCGTATATCTGCCTTGCTGAATGAGCTGACTTTTTAACTCTACAAGGCTATGTATCAAAAGTTTTCTTTCGTGGCTATCCAAATACAGATGATTAAATTTCTCTCTCATAAGCACACCTCCACTTCTTTAGCTTCATTATATTGGAAAGCAGGGGAAAGGACAAATCTGCAAAAAGGGACAAAAATAAGCGTACCACTGTTTTTAATGATACGCTCATCATTATTAAATTACCTCAAAATGCTTCAACGCATCCTTTATCGCTTCCACTTTCTCCGCTGTCGGATGCTTCCTCGGCTGTTTCAATTCTTCTACCGCATTAGGAGCATCATACATTGGCAAGCCTAAATCTCTCTTTACCTCTGCGATATATGCGGTATGTACTTTGAAGCCGTATTTAGCTTCTATGTACTCCTTTATCATTTTGTAGGTCACTCGTTCCTTGGGCTTGTACTCTTCGGCTCTTTTAGCGATATTATCAAGCGGAACTTTTCCCTCACCTTCGCCAAACTCAACTTTTACGTTGATATGTCCGTCTGGCTTTTTGTGGGAAAGCAGTACTACCGTCTCCACATGCACCGTCTCCGGGAACTGATCCACTCCCCGCACTTTCCTGATCTCATACCCATTTTCACACAGATACTTCAGATCCCTTGCCAGGGTCGCAGAGTCACAGCTTACATACACAACTTTTTCCGGCTCCATCTTCACGATCGTCTCAAGCAGCGTCTCATCACAGCCTTTTCTCGGAGGATCTACTACGATCACATCCGCACGTGCCTTCTCGCCACCATGAGTTTTAGCATATTCTTCATAATAGTCCGGCAGAACTTCTTCTGCCTTTCCAACATAGAACGCTGCATTATTGATCTCATTGATCTTCGCATTATTCTTTGCATCTTCGATTGCCTGCGGCACGATCTCAACTCCATAGACCTGCTTTGCCTTCTGTGCAAGGAAGAGAGAAATTGTTCCGATACCGCAATACAGATCCCATACAGTTTCCGTCCCTTTCAGATCTGCATATTCCAGTGCAAGTCCGTACAGTTTTTCAGTCTGCACCGGATTCACCTGATAAAAGGACAAAGGAGAAATCTGATACTTTACATTTCCAATATAATCTGTGATAAATCCCTGTCCCCACAGTACTTCATAAGAATTTCCCATGATGACGTTATCCCTGCGTGTATTCGGACTGAGCGTAATACTTGTCATTCCTTCAAGCTGAGTCAGTTTTTTAATCAGCCGGTCCGCTTTCGGTAATTTCGTTCCGTTGATCACAAGACAGACCATGATCTCTTTTGTTGTAAATCCATAGCGGATCAGTACATGGCGGATCAGGCCTTTGCCTGACTTTTCATCATACGCTGCAACACAATTTTCTTTCATATACTGCAAAATAATTTCGAGAATCTCCCGATTCTGCTCAACTCCCAGGATACATTCTGTATTGGCAATGATATCATGGGTTCTTCCGGCATAAAATCCAGTAACAGGATTCCCCTCTTTATCTGTACCAAAGGGGAATTGTGCCTTATTTCTGTAGCGGAATGGTTCATCCATTCCTTCCACCGGTTCCATTACTGCATCGATCTTTCCCCTGTCAAAACCACCGATCCGTTCCAGATTGCCACGAATCTTCTGTTCTTTGAAAGCAAGCTGACGCTCATAAGACATTTCCTGGATCTGACAGCCACCGCACTTTCTTGCAAATGCACACTTCGGTTCTACACGATCTGCCGACGGATGGATAATCTCCATCATCCGGGCATAGCCATAATTTTTCTTTGCTTTCATCACTTTCGCTTCTACTACATCCCCGATGATCGCATCTTTAATAAACAGGGTATATCCATCCACGCGGCCGATTCCTTCACCGCCCACACCAATATCCGTTATTTCTACTGTTACAACGTCATTTTTATTCAGCATTTTATTTCTGTTCCTATTTCTATTCTTGTTGAAAGCCGATTCTTAAATTGATGTTGGGGTCAAAAGCCCCCAACAATGATGCCACCGGATTGTTTCGTGCTACGCACTCCCAGTTTCCTACCCGCTATTCGCATATCATGGTGCTTCCGCCCCACTTTTATGCTCATATCGGGGCGGGTCTCAAGGTCATTCTACCACCAGTGTGCAAGCACACGTGGTTTCAGACCTTTTGACCCTGACATCTTAAATTATGAAAAATACGCTTTGCAAATATCTTAAATATCTGAGGTTTTCCTTATATTTGACTCAAATAAACGGTTGAATCCCAGCCAGTCTGTTCCCTTTTTATTCTTAAAAAGCTCAGTCAGTGTCTGAAGCTTCGCATCTGCACTGTCTGCCAGGTTCAGAGCCATTGCCTCTGCCAGTGCCGGTTTCTTTGGTGAACCATATTCCAGCTCGCCATGATGTGCCACGATACAGTGCTTCAGTTCATTTCCTATCTTTTCTGGGAAATCAGGAATCGAGCGGATCGCATCATCGATCATTTCCACACCGATCACAATATGACCGATCAACTGTCCTTCATCTGTATAATCATTATCCGGAAATGCAGACAGCTCTTTTACTTTTCCAATGTCATGGAAAATTGCTGAAGTCAGCAGAAGATCCCGGTTCAGGATGCTGTAATTTGAAGCAAAATATTCACATAAATGAACCACGCCAAGTGTATGCTCAAGCAGACCTCCGGCAAATCCGTGATGAACCGTCTTCGCAGCAGAATGACCTTTGAATTTTGCAATAAATGCTTCATCTTTCACGAAGTAAAATTCCAGTGCCGCTCTCAGATATGGATTGGAAATCTGACGGATATATGCCACCAGTTCCTCGTACATACTGTCCACACTTTTCTCTGTTGTCGGCATATAATCAGCCGGATTATATTCTCCTTCCTGAGCCACCCGGATCTGACGGATGTTCATCTGAAGATTCCCGTTATAATTAATGATATCTCCAAATACTTCGATAAAATCTTTCTCATCATAATCCGCAATTCCCTGTGAATTAGGATCCCATACCTTTCCGTCTAACGTTCCAGTCTTATCCTGAAGGATCAGATTGTCATAAGGCTTTCCATTTCTTGTCTCCGCAGAACGCTTTCCCTTACAAAGGTATACATTCCTGATTGTCTCGCCTTCACATAATCCACTAATATATCTCATTTCTATCCTCTTTCTATTATTTTGATGTCGGGGTCAAAAGCCCCCGACTTTGATGCCTACGGATTGCTCCGTGCTACGCACTCCCACAATCCTACCCAATATTCGCATATCGTGGGATTATCATCCCACTTGCACTATTTTTTATCGCCAACATTCACAGTGAAATCAAGATCCACATATCCGTCAGCACCTTTTCTTTTTCCTTTAACCCGGATCACTGCATCGCTCTTTTCTTCCAGCACAGCCTTCTCATAGCTGCTCATACTGGAAACTGACTCACCGGAAACCTGCCAGATAATATCCCCGCTCTGGATTCCTGCTGCCATTGCCGGAGAATCAGGATCTACTTCAATGACATACAATCCTGACGGCATGCCTTCATTCTGCTGAAGTTCTCCCGTCACAGTCGTTCCGTAAACTCCGATATAAGGCACACTTTCCCCATTCGCCATCAACTGGATCCTGGATTTCAGATCAGAGATTGCATATGCATTCACCGTATGGTCTCCCTTATCTTCCCAGATATCATCTGAAATCATTCCGATTACTTCTCCGTCCATATTGAAAAGGATTCCTGTCGCACCATCTGAACCGGAAATATCTGTTCCGATCACTCCGCATTCGCCATCCCGGAATTTTTGCTGATATTCGGTGGAACTGATAATCCCGTAACTGACTCCGTCCTCATATCCTAAGGTATTTCCAAGTGCAATCACTCCGTCCCCCTGAGCTGCAAGATTGGAATTGCCAAGTTCTGCGACATGGATCGCATTCCAGGTTGCATCTGACAGCTCGTTCTTTGCCACACTGAATACTGCAAATCCACTGTTCTTATCTCTGCTTTTGACCGATGCCTTATAGCTTGTACCGTCTACAAATTCCACCTGCCATTCTTCCGCATCTTTGCAGACTGACTCGCTGGCAAAGATCAGAAGCTCCTGTCCGTTATCCGCAGTGATCACTCCTGATACAGACGAGGTGATCCCCGTTGCCTCCGCATCCCAGTCTTCTTCCTTCGATGCCGCACTGACAGATACAACTCCCTTTTTTGCTTCCTTTACAGCCTGATACATGCTCTTAAGGATCTCTTCATAATTTTCTTTGCTCAATGTCTGATCCACCGGATCATTCTGATTTCCTGCTGCCGCATCTTTCTGCCCTGAAGGAGTATCATCTTCCGGGATCGTCACTGTCTCCGGTTTGCCTTGCAGCCACCTCTGTGCCGCCGGCTTCACCGCAAAAAATCCCAGGCTCGCAACTCCTCCGAAAATCAGCCCGTACAGAGCGATCCTGACAAACTGCTGGATCAGTATCTTCCGGCTGATCTTTTTGGGCTTTATCGTCTCCTGCAGGAATGAATAAGATTCCTCTTCTTCCTGAGGCTTCTCCTGCTCTTTTTCATCTAACATAGGCACTGTCTCCCATACGAAAAAAGTCTTTCGTTTTCTAGTATAACTGATTTATTCTCATTGTTCAATATCGGATAAAAGCCTTTTCTTTACGCAAAGAATGGGGTACAATAGGACAGAGTTAATCCTAAAAAATATCAAGGTGGAATTATGAACCAGAAGACTTTATTTAAATTAGAATATGATAAGATCATTGCCCTGTTGGAGAAGGAGGCAACTTCTTTCCGCGGAGGGCAGCTCTGCCGCCGGTTAAAGCCGATGACAGATATCAATAAAATTAATACATTTCAGGAACAGACTGCGGCAGCGTTCACCCGGATTGTACAAAAGGGACGCATTTCTTTCGGTGATGCTGCTCCGGTCGAAGAGTCCATGAAACGGCTGGAAGTCGGTGGTGCTTTAAGTATTTCCGAGCTGCTCCGCATCAGCCGTCTTCTCGGAAATGCTGCCCGGGTAAAGGCTTATGGCAGACATGACACACAGGAAGAATCCTGTGACTGTCTGGATGCTTTTTTTGAACAGCTTGAACCGCTTACCCCTCTGGCAAATGAGATTGAGCGGTGTATCCCCGGGGAAGATGAAGTCAGTGATGATGCAAGCTCCACATTAAAGCATATCCGACGCAGTATTAATGGGATCAATGAGCGGGTACATGCAACTCTGACCAGTCTTGTAAATGGTTCTCTGCGGACTTATTTACAGGATCCGATCATCACCATGCGGGGTGACCGCTACTGCATCCCGGTCAAGGCTGAATACCGTGGACAGGTCCAGGGACTGATCCATGACCAGTCTTCTACCGGTTCTACGCTTTTTATTGAACCTATGGCTGTCGTGAAACTGAATAATGACCTGAAGGAACTTTATGCCAGAGAACAGGAAGAAATCCAGATCGTTCTTGCCGGTCTGAGTGAAGAAGCCGCCCAGTATATTGAAGAAATCCGGGCGGATTACCGTGCTTTGACCGATCTCGACTTTATTTTTGCAAGAGGTGCATTGGCTCTGTCCATGAAAGCCAGCCGTCCGGTTTTTAACGAAGAAAATAAAATCCATATCCGTGAGGGACGTCACCCGTTGCTGGATCCTAAGACGGTCGTTCCGATCACGGTCACTCTCGGAGAAGAGTTTGATCTGCTGATCGTGACCGGTCCAAATACCGGTGGTAAGACCGTTTCCCTGAAGACAGTCGGACTTTTCTGTCTCATGGGGCAGGCAGGGCTGCATATCCCTGCCGGTGACCGCTCGCAGCTTGCAGTTTTTCATCAGATCTATGCGGATATCGGAGACGAACAGAGTATTGAGCAGAGTCTGAGTACTTTTTCTTCCCATATGACGAACATTGTATCGTTTCTTAAGAAAGTAGATTCACATTCTCTGGTCTTATTTGATGAGTTATGTGCAGGAACAGACCCGACAGAGGGAGCGGCACTGGCGATCGCCATTCTTTCCCATCTCCATTCACAGGGAATCTGCACCATGGCGACGACTCATTACAGTGAGCTGAAAGTCTATGCACTTTCCACTCCGGGAGTAGAGAATGCATGCTGTGAATTTGATGTCCAGAGTTTACGCCCGACTTACCGGCTTCTGATCGGTATCCCCGGCAAAAGTAATGCCTTTGCTATTTCCGGGAAACTCGGACTGCCCGATTATATTATTGATGACGCAAGAGAGCGTCTGACGGAACAGGATATTTCTTTTGAGGATCTTCTCACCGATCTGGAGACAAGTAAACGTACGATTGAAAAGGAGCGGGAAGAGATTTCTGCTCTCCGCAAAGAGGCTGAAGAATTAAAATCGCAGGCAAAAGAGCGGCAGGAAAAGCTGGACGAACAGCGTGACCGGATCCTGCGTGAGGCAAATGAAAAGGCAAATGCCATCCTCCGGGATGCAAAGGAAGTCGCAGATGAGACGATCCGCAAATTCCATAAATTCGGTAAGGAAAATATTTCTGCGGCAGAGATGGAAAAAGAACGGGAACGGATCCGTAAGAAAGTCAATGATACTGCCGCTGCTTCTTCACTGAAGTCAAAAAAACCGAAAAAAGAACATAAGCCTTCCGACTTTAAACTGGGAGAATCTGTCAAGGTTCTGAGCATGAACCTGACCGGAACTGTCAGCTCCCTGCCGGATGCTCGTGGAAATCTGACAGTTCAGATGGGAATCCTTCGTTCCCAGGTCAATATTTCAGACCTTGAGATCATTGAAGAACCATCTCCATATGGTGCAAAGAAAATGAACCGCACTTCCAAAGGGAAGATCAAAATTGGAAAATCTCTCTCTGTCCGCCCGGAGATCAATCTGCTTGGACGAACTGTAGATGAAGCGGTTGCAGAACTGGACAAATACCTCGATGATGCACTGCTCGCCCATTTATACACGGTCCGTGTTGTCCACGGAAAAGGAACCGGGGCATTGCGTAAAGGAATCCATGAATATCTGCGTCGGCAGAAGCACGTAAAATCTTATCACCTCGCTGAATTTGGAGAGGGCGATGCAGGTGTTACGATCGTAGAACTCGGATAATAAGCCTGATAAATAAAAAGGAGGATCTTTCATGATAGGGAAACAAAAAATTCTCATCGTTGATGATGATGAAAATATTGCAGAGCTGATCTCGCTCTATCTGACAAAAGAATGCTTTGATACAAAAATGGTTTACAACGGCGAAGATGCACTGGCTGCTTTTGATACTTATCAGCCGAATCTTATTTTGCTTGACCTGATGCTTCCCGGCATCGACGGATATCAGGTCTGTCGTGAGATCCGTGCCAAATCCGTAACCCCGATCATTATGCTCTCTGCCAAAAGTGAGGTATTTGACAAGGTACTTGGCCTGGAGCTTGGTGCGGATGATTATATTATGAAGCCTTTTGACGCAAAAGAAATGGTTGCCCGTGTGCGTGCCGTACTCCGCCGCTATCAGGTCGGCAGACAGGCTGAACCCGCCCGGGAAAAGACCAAATGCGTTGAATATGAAGGACTGACGATCAATCTGACCAATTATTCTGTTCTCTGTGACGGGAAAAATGTAGAAATGCCTCCAAAAGAACTGGAGCTTTTATACTGCCTTGCCGCTTCACCGAATCAGGTCTTCACCCGTGAGCAGCTTCTTGACCGCATCTGGGGATATGAGTACATCGGTGATACAAGAACCGTTGACGTTCATATCAAGAGACTTCGTGAAAAGATCAAGGATCATCCTCACTGGAGTCTGAGTACCGTGTGGGGAATCGGCTACAAATTTGAAACGAAATAATTTTTACAACAGATGATATCCGGGGGAACATCATGAAAAGTATTTTGCACTTAAAATTTATCGTCCTATATATTATTTTTGGTTTTTTGTGCGTTTTTACAACCGCTACACTGACAAATGAGCTGATCACGGACGGACTGGAAGAAGATATTTCCGAGTCTCTTTACAGGGAAGCAACTCTGATCTCCAATAATTATCTGCCTTCCTATTTTTCAGAAGACTCTTCTATCTGGGCAGTCCAGTCCCAGCTCATTGCCATGCGGCTGTACTTAAATTCTTCTCTTTGGTTCGTCGCACCGGATGGAAGTCTAATTACCTCTTCCAATATCGGAGGTACGACTGCCCCCCGTACGATTGAAAATTTTGATCCGGCCGAAATCGGGAACAGCCAGTACATTACCGGAACTTACCACGATTACTTTGACGAGGATTTTATTACTGTCATGGCTCCGGTCACTCAAGGATTCTCAACAAAGGGATATCTGCTGATCCATCATCCGGTTTCTGACATCCAAAAGCAATGTTCGCTTCTGATGCGTCCGGTTTACATTACTCTGGCAGTGATCTTCGGACTGTCTTTCATCTTCCTGCTGGGATTCCACTTCTTTGTCTACCGCCCGCTGCGGCAGATCACAGAGGCCGCCAAGCAGTACGCCATGGGGAACCTGGATTATGCGATCCCGGTTCATTCTCATGATGAAATGGGATATCTTTCTGCCTCCCTGAACTTCATGTCTGTGCAGTTAAAAGACATGGATGATTATCAGAAAAAGATCGTAGCAAATGTTTCCCATGATTTCCGCTCACCGCTGACCTCCATCAAAGGTTATGTGCAGGCAATGACCGACGGAACAATCCCACCGGAATTACATGAAAAATACCTGAAGATCATCCTGTTCGAGGTGGAACGACTGACCGACCTTACTACCGACCTGCTCACTCTCAACGAATTTGATACCAAAGAGCTGCTTTTAGACAAAACCACCTTTGATATTCAGGAAGTGATCAAGAATACAGCCCTCTCTTTCGAGGGAGTCTGCACACCGAAGCACATTTCCATTCAGTTGCTGCTGCTTCCTGATGCGGTTTTTGTCTGTGCAGATAAGCGGAAAATCCAGCAGGTTCTTTACAACTTGATTGATAACGCAATCAAATTCAGCGAAAATGAATCTTCTGTTTTTGTGGAAGTATCAGGAAAAAATGATAAGATTTTTGTCTCTGTAAAAGATCAGGGAATCGGTATTCCGAAAAAAGAACTGAATAAAATCTGGGAACGTTTCTATAAATCTGATCTGTCCCGTGGAAAGGATAAGAAGGGAACCGGACTGGGGCTTGCTATTGTCAAGGAAGTGATCCAGGCTCACGATGAGCATATCAATGTCATCAGCACCGAAGGAGTCGGTACGGAATTTATCTTTTCTCTGAGCAAAGCCAGTCAGGATTAGGAGGAAAACTGATAAGAAAACCGGGATGACGATCTTTCAAGATTCTCTCATCCCGGGTATTTTTTTCTGTTGCTTTTTGCTGTAATACTTTTCCTGTCTGTAAACTGCTCTCTGGATTTTATTTGTAAACCAGCGGTTTAATATCGGCATCATCCATATTCTCTGCCGTCACCCATACATACCCCGTATTCACTTCCGCTTCATTTCCAATCTCAAGAACTGTACGGGCAGATGCGATCACTGCCGCATATCCCATTCCAAATGGATTCTGTACAACCAGTCCATCCAGTTCTCCGTCCTCCAGTGCTTTCACCTGTTCTTTTCCTGCATCAAATCCTACAATCTGAATTTCATCGGAATTGTCCAGTTCATCCAGCACCTGAATCCCCAACTGGGTAGAAGTTTCATTCAATGCAAAGATCCCTTTCAGTTCCGGATGCTTTTTCAGGTAATACGCAACCGCCTCTTCGTTACTCATTTTGTCGGCTGCCGACTTTACTTCCTCAAACTTTTCCGCTACAGTCGGTGCGGTTGCTCCGTCCTTCGTTGCTGTATCTGTTCCTCCGGCTGCCGTTCCGTCATCGCCATTTGCAGAAGTTTCTGCTGTATCTGTACCACTTCCATTTGCAGTGCCTGTCGTCTGAGCTGCATCATCCATCTTTTCTCCTGCTTCTGCTGCAGCCAGATCTTCTGCAGACATCCCAAGCTGCTCTGCCGCTGCTTTCCGCTTTAACTGATCCAGTTCATCTACATAGATCGTCTCTACTACGGATACATCAGGATGATTTGCCTTAATCTCCTCTTTTACACCGGCTTCTCTTTCTTTTCCATTCTCCGATACAGAATCATTAAGCAGAAGGGCAATTTCCCCACTGTCACCGATAGCCTCACATAATTTCTTCACACCCGTCTTTGCGGCTTCTTTATTATCTGTCCGGCAGATACACTGGATTCCCTGATAACTGTTTCCTGAATCAAACGCTACGATCGGAATCCCGTTCGCAGTCGCAAGATCAAACTGAACCTCCGAAGCACTCTCATCAATACTGGACACCGCAATCACATCGGGATATCTTGCAAGCTCTTCATCTAAGATGTTGACCATCTCATCAATATTATCATTCTCATCCGGGGCATTGTATACCACCTTGATCTTATCATCTCCGCTGTATCCAAGACTCTCATTAAGATCCTCGGCTGCCTGCTCCACACCTTTCTTTACTTCATCCCAGTAAGGTGTCCCTCCGGCTCTTCCGATCACGGAAATATAAGTTCCCGGCTCTAAATCCAGCCCCTCTACATCTGCATATGCCGAAGGTGAAATGGCATCCAGATTCGCCTGCCATGCCGGAACTTCTGTCTTATCCCCGGTATAAATACTCTCTGTTTTTTTTGAATTGCCACAGGCACTCAATATCATTGCGGAACAAAGAACCGCACTGATCATAGCCACATAACGTCTTTTCATCATATTCCTCCGCTTTACATACTTTCCTTATCCTGTTCAGGCTCTCAATCCACTATGATACACGAAACTCCGCAAAAAGGAAGTAGTTTTTTCTTAAAAAATGATGAAATCTTCTTTTAACCTGCATTTTTCATCCTCTGACCACTCGTTTTACATTAAATTTCCGCCATTTTTCTTCTCCTTTTCTGTCGCTTTCTTGTATAAAAGCCTGATTTATGTTAAAATGTTGATGTTTATTGTATAATCTGTAACCGCTGAGTTACCAGTCCTTATATACTGCATTCAGACTGTTACATATAAAAAGAAAGGAATGAATCAAATGACAACAGCACATCTCTGCATCACGCTCGCGATCATCGTCTATTTAGGATGTATGCTTTATGTGGGCTATCGTTGCTCCAAGAATAACAACGACTCCGCAGATTTCTATCTGGGAGGCAGAAAATTAGGTCCTCTTGTTACCGCCATGAGTGCCGAAGCTTCTGACATGAGCAGTTGGCTTCTGATGGGACTTCCGGGACTTGCTTATCTGACCGGAGTTGCCGATGCCGGCTGGACAGCCATCGGACTTGCCATCGGTACTTATCTGAACTGGAGGATCGTAGCAAAAAGAATCCGCCGCTATACTCATGTAGCAGGAAATTCTATTACCCTTCCATCCTTTTTCAGCAACCGCTACCGTGATGAGAAAAAAATTCTCCAGTCGATCGGTGCTATTTTCATCGTAATCTTTTTTATCCCGTATACCGCTTCCGGTTTTGCCGCCTGCGGAAAGCTTTTTTCCAGCCTGTTCGGGATCAATTATCAGGTTGCCATGGTCATCAGTGCATTGATCATCGTCGGCTATACAACACTGGGCGGATTCCTTGCCGCATCCACCACAGATTTTATCCAGAGCATCATTATGTCGATCGCACTGGTTATTGTATTTATCTTTGGTATTCATGTAGCCGGAGGTGTGTCTGCTGTTGTTGAGAACGCCCAGTCTCTCCCGGGATATCTTACAATGCACACGACTTACGATCCGGTTTCAGGAACAGAACAGCCTTATCCGATTATCAGTATCGTATCCATGATTGCATGGGGACTTGGATATTTCGGCATGCCACATATCCTGCTCCGCTTTATGGCCATTGAAGATGAAGAGAAATTAAAGCTGTCCAGAAGAGTTGCAACCGGATGGGTTGTCATTTCTCTTGCAGTTGCAGTGCTGATCGGTATCATCGGACTTGCCATGACAGCAGCCGGTGAACTGATTCCACTGGAGGGTTCTGCTTCAGAGACGATCATTGTTAAGATTGCTGACCTGATGAGCCAGCATGGTGTACTTCCGGCACTTCTTGCGGGAACGATCCTCGCAGGTATCCTTGCCTCCACCATGTCAACGGCCGATTCACAGTTACTTGCTGCTTCTTCCTCCGTTTCTTCAGACCTTTTGGGAGATTTTCTGAAGAAAAAGACAGGAAAGAAAGGTTCAATGTTTGCGGATCGTATTACCCTGCTTATCATTGCACTGGTTGCAGTCTTCCTTGCAAGAGATCCGAACAGTTCTGTTTTCAATATCGTATCTTTTGCATGGGCCGGCTTCGGTGCTGTATTCGGACCGGTTGTCCTCTTTGCATTGTTCTGGAAACGTTCTAACTGGCAGGGAGCTTTAGCCGGAATGATTTCCGGCGGAGCAATGGTCTTCATTTGGAAATACCTGGTACGCCCGCTCGGTGGTGCGTGGGATATCTACGAACTGCTTCCGGCATTCCTTGTATCCTGTGCAGCGATCGTCCTTGTAAGCCTGCTTACAAAGGCCCCGTCCAAAGAGATCGTGGAGGAATTTGAAAGCGTATAATCCCTTTAAAATACGTGGAAAAGGCAGTCATGACTAACTCGTATCTGCCCGGAAGGTATTCGATTAAATACAGTTTCAACCCTTGTATATTTTAGATTCTTGTATTAGAATGTAGATAACGAAACGGAAGTTGTCCGTTTTGAAATTAAAAAAGGAGGATACATACCCATGGCACGTGTAATTAGTGATGAATGTGTAAAGTGTGGTACTTGCGAAGCTGAATGTCCGGTAAGTGCAATTTCTGAAGGCGAAGATACATATGTTGTTGATGCTGATTCCTGCATCGATTGTGGAGCATGTGAGGCTGCCTGTCCAGTAGGTGCTATCTCCGAGGCTTAAGATTACAGACGCAACGTGATCACAGAGCAGAAAAAGTCCTGCCCGGCTGATGAAGTTCAGCCGCTGCAGGACTTTTTTTTCTGAAACAAACGGACATCCACTGCATAAAATATAGAAACAATGAAGTATCTGCAATTCCGGAGGCTGCAACTCTGGAAACTGCGAATCCGCTTGTAATTCCCGTGATATATGCCACAATTTGACGAACGATTAGCCGGCATTCCCGGAACAGCTTATGCTATAATAAAGCAAGAATTACAGTTCACCCCTTAAAGGTGAACTGTAATATGCCATGTCAGATAGGAGGTATAGATATCCATGGGGGAAGTCAGATTTATGATTTCCGAAGCCGCAAAAAAAGTGCATGTCGAATCTCATGTTCTACGCTACTGGGAAGAAGAGCTTGGACTTTCGATCGGCAGAACGGAAATGGGACATCGATATTATACCGAAGATGACATACAGCTTTTCTGCTGTATCAAAAGACTAAAAGATGAAGGAATGCTTCTGAGAGACCTGAAGCTGCTTATTCCTCAATTAAATGAGACCCGGAACCGGCTGCGTCAGGCGGACAAGGTCTCTAAAAAAACAACCGCAAAGTCCGCTGTAAAAGCACTTGCAGGTGCAGCCACAAAAACAGACATAAAGACTGCCGCAGATGCAGTTTCAAAGCCAGTCACAAATGCAGCCGCTCCTGCCGGAACGAATCCTGTTTCCACACCGGACTCTGTTGAAAAATCTTCAGCCGCCCTGCCATCGGCTGCCGTTACCCCTGATGAAATCATAACCCGGACGCAACTGGAACAGGTAAGATCTCTTCTCGGCGACGTGCTTTCCGAGGTAGTCACAGACAATAATTCCACGCTCACCGATCAAATCAGTAAGACAGTAACTTCTGATATACTCCGGGAAATGGACGACCTCTTTCAGGCAAAAGAGCGACGGGAAGAAGAACATTTCCGTAAGCTGGATTCTCTCATCCGTCAACAACAGGCAAATCGACGGGAATCTGCAAAAGGGAACGCAGTTATCAGGCTTAAGAAAATTTTTACCTGACCGGCAGATGCAAAGGGACTGCCGTATCTGAACTTTCACTTCATACGGCAGTCCCTTCTTTGTCTGATCTTCTGATGATCTTCTGATTTACAGGCAGATCCTGAACTTCTGGTCTGAATTTTCATCTTAATTCTGATCTCAAGATTTTAAATTTCTCAGGAGTCCCTCTCCTGTCTTCTTTCTTCATTTCCAAATCTCGTATACTGCGGCATCCATGCAAGACGCACTGTTCCGATCGGACCGTTTCTCTGCTTCGCAATAATGATCTCCGCAATATTTTTATCTTCTGTATCCGGATTGTAGTAATCATCACGGTAAATGAACATACATACATCGGCATCCTGCTCGATCGCTCCTGACTCACGCAGGTCAGAAAGCATCGGACGCTTATCCGTTCTCTGCTCTACCGCACGGCTCAACTGAGACAGTGCAATGACCGGCACGTTCAACTCCCTTGCCAGCCCTTTCAAAGAACGCGAAATCTCCGAAATCTCCTGCTGACGGCTTTCATTTCTGCGGCTGTTACTTCCGCTCATCAACTGTAAGTAGTCGATGATAACCAGATCAAGTCCCATTTCCAGCTTATATTTTCTGCATTTGGATCGCATCTCAGAAATAGTGATACCTGACGTATCATCAATGATCATCCGGGAAGATCCAATCGTTCCTGCTCCTTCGATCAGCTTCTCCCAGTCCGTATCTGACAGATTACCGGTTCTTAAAATCTGTGCATCCACATGAGATTCCAGTGAAAACAGACGGTTTACCAACTGCTCCTTTGACATCTCAAGACTGAAGATCGCCACTGCGAGATTCTGACGGAATGCCACATACTGTGCGATATTCAAAACAAAGGCAGTCTTTCCCATAGAAGGACGGGCCGCGATCAGGACAAGGTCTGATCTCTGTAAACCGGAAAGCTTATAATCAAGGTCAATGAATCCTGTCGGGATTCCCGTAACCGTTCCCTTTGTCTTTGATGCCCGCTCAATGACATCCAAGGCATTCAGAACAACCTGCCGGATTGGAACATACTCTTCTGAATTTCCTGTCTCCGCAAGCTCAAAAACCTTCTTCTGTGCATCTTCCAGAATCTCATCCAATGGTTTATTCTGCTGATAACACGTATTTGCGGTCTCCTCATTCACTTTAATGAGCCTCCGCATCACGGATTTTTCCCGGACGATCTTTGCATAGGTATCTGCATTGGCGGATGTCTGTGCCTGCATGAGAAGATCTCTCGCAAATTCCATATTGCTGATCTCCGGCGGAACATCTTTTTCCTTCAGATAATCCTGAAGCGTGATCAGATCTACCGGCTTTCCCTGCTGAAACATTTCCACAATACAGTCAAATAAAATCCCATATGCAGTCTGATAAAAATCCTCTCCGGTTATAATTTCGGAGGCCATCGAAATAGCCTCCTTATTCATCAGCATCGCTCCCAGCACTGCCTGCTCCGCCTCCGCACTGTGCGGAGGAATCCGTTTCATTGCTGCTTCCATATCCATAAAGAATACCCTCTTATGCTTCTTCCTTTACAACGACTTTCAGTTCTGCTGTCACTTCCGGGTGCAGTTTCACTGATACCATATGCGTTCCCAGTGTCTTGATTCCCTCTTTGATCTGGATCTTTTTCTTATCTACAGAAAGATTCATCTGCGTCTTCACAGCTTCTGCAATTTCCTTGCTGGATACTGAACCGAACGTTCTTCCGCCTTCTCCGACTTTAATCGACAGCTCAACCTTTCCTGCTCCAAGTTCTGCTGCCAGTTCTTTTGCAGCCTCCAGGTTCTCCTCGGCAACTTTCTTTTCATTATTCTTCTGCAGCTTCAGGTCATTTAAATTCTTTCCTGTCGCCTCCAGACCGACTTTCTTCGGAAGAATGAAATTTCTTGCATATCCATCATTTACGTTTACGATCTCACCCTTTTTTCCAAGGGATTTTACATCTTTCAACAAAATTACTTTCATCTTATATATCTCCTTCTTCTATCATTTTATCAATCGTTTCTTTGAGTGCATTAACCGCCTCTTCAATATTTGTATGGTCAAACTGTGCTCCTGCGGAATTGATATGACCACCGCCACCCAGCTTCTCTGCAATGATCTGCACATTCACCTCGTCAATCGATCTGGCACTCATATAGATTTTGCCCTCATACACCGTCAGCACAAAAGAGGCTTTGATCCCGCTGATATCCAGCAACTCATTGGCTGTCTGTGCCGCAAGTACCGTCGGACTTTCAATGTCACCCGGACACTGGGCAATGGCATACTCTTCCCGGTAGACCTCTGCCCGACGCATCGCCTCTGCTTTCGCCCTGTAAGACTCCATATCATCTCGGAACATCTTACGAACACGGGTAATATCTGCTCCGCATCTCCTTAAGAACGCAGCCGCCTCAAAGGTACGCACACCGGTACGGTTCATAAAGTTTCTCGTATCGATCATAATTCCCGCATACAGACAATCCGCCTCAACCGACGGGATTTTGATATCGTCTACAATATACTGCAATACCTCTGCAACCATCTCACAGGCAGAAGAGGAATACGGCTCGATATAAGACAGTACCGCATTGTCAATGATCATGCTGCCCTGACGGTGATGATCCAGTACTGCGATCATACGGGATCGACGCAAAAGTTCAGGACACTCTGTCATCTGCGGCTTGTTCGTATCCACAACAATGATCATTGTATTGTCATTTACATAATCCAGAGCCTGGTCTGATGTCAGGAAAATATCATCTTCATATGCCGGACTCTCTGCAATCTCATCATAGAGCGGTCTTACCGATCCTGTCACTTCATTGATGACAATATGTGCCTTCTTCTCCAGACTTACCACTGCTCTGTAGATTCCCATACATGCACCAAATGAATCCGGGTCTGCAATCTTATGTCCCATGACAATGACCTGATCTTTCGTCACGATAAACTCTCTGAGTGCCTCAGCCTTTACACGGGCTTTCACACGGGTATTCTTTGCTGTCTGCTCTTTCTTACCGCCAAAGTAAGTAATTCCATTACAGTCTTTAATCACAGCCTGGTCTCCGCCTCTTGCAAGTGCCAGGTCGATCGCCACACGTGCATACTGATAACTCAGTGCATAAGTTGCAGTATTCAGCCCCAGTCCGATACTCAGTGTCGCTGATCTTGCATTTCCGATATTGACCTGCTTCACTTCCTCCAGAAGTGAGAACTTATCCTCTTTGATCTTCTTATAACCGGATTTACGCAGTACAACAAAATACTTGTCCTTCTCCAGCTTCTTGACGACTCCATCCACTTCACCGATATATTTATTGATCTTCCGGTCGATCAGTGCAACAAGAAGTGACTGTCTTACTTCTTCGACACTTTCCATCACTTCATCGTAGTTATCAATATAAATCAGTCCTGCGATCATCCGCTGCTCTTCATTTTCACGGATATAGGAATTTAACTCCGTAACATCCCTCATGGAAACCGCCACGAAATATTCCTGTTCTTCCGGAATCTGAAGCAGTTCTTCCTTTTTACTAAAGCCCTGCAAGGATACCCTTCGCAGTTCTACCTGGTAATCCCGCTCCCGGTAAGTCACTTCCATCTCTACATGTTCCATATCATCTTTCGGGAACACTCCCGGATGCAGATCCGGTATCAGGCGATTCAGATATTTTTCTTTCTTCTGCCCTTCCATCAACTCTTTAAAGCAATCATTCTTCCACAGGATCCTGCCATCTTCAAGAGCGATCGCATAAGGAAGTGCCAGTTCTTTCAGCAGTCTGTTCTCAATCCCTTTATACTGCACAGAAAACTGGATCAGATCCGCCAGGATCAGGGAACGGTTATGGAAATACAATGAGGATGCAATGATCAGATAGATCGCAATAAATACCGTCATCATCACTCCGGCTTTTTTATCGATCATATACATCCAGATATTCATGGCAAATAACAGAAGGGTCATAATAAGCGGCCACTTCATGTACATTCCCAACTGCCCTTTTAGTCGCATCTTATCTTTCTTCATAATCTATACCTCATCTAGGACTTTTGTCTGAAGTCTTTCCCTTTTAGTATAATCGTTTACCCATCGAAATGCAACTCGTATCGTCAACAGCCAGCATCCCTGTATGTTTGCAATCCTGTTTGATATACAAAAGCGTTACTGCATATTTATGTCGTATGCCCTGCAATGAAAAAAGGACTGAATCCCTGAATTTCTTCAAAGTTCCAATCCTTTGTATATGCTTATATTCTCGATTAGTCCTGAACGTAAGGCATAAGAGAAATATGTCTTGCTCTCTTGATCGCTACTGTAAGAGCTCTCTGGTGCTTAGCACAGTTTCCAGTAATTCTTCTAGGAAGAATTTTTCCTCTTTCAGAAACATATTTCTTTAATTTTGCAACATCCTTATAATCGATCTCGTTATTCTCTTTACCACAGAATACGCAAACTTTTTTTCTTCTGCGAACCGGGCCTCTTCTCTTGAATCCACCCTCTGGTCTGCTTCCCTTTTCGTAAGCCATGATGGTTATCTCCTTTCCGACTTAGTTAAACGGTAATACGTCATCAATACCTTCCGGGATATTCATAAAGCCATCTCCTGCATCCGCACTCGGTGCCGGTGCAGCCTGGTGCTGGAAGTTCGCTCTGTTCGCATCACTCTCAGCTCTGCTTTCTGCAAATTCCTGTTCCTCCACGATCACTTCTGTCGTATATACTTTTACGCCATCTTTGTTCGTGTAGCTGCCTGTCTGAATACGGCCTGAAATAGAAACTCGCATTCCCTGACGGAAATACTTCTCTGCAAACTCAGCGGAACGTCCGAATACAACACACGGAATAAAATCCGCTGTCGGCTCACCGTCTCTCTTGAATCTGCGGTCTACTGCAACTGTATATCTTGCAACTGCTGTAGCATTATTTCCCTGTGAATATCTCACTTCCGGATCTCTTGTCAACCGTCCTACTAAAACTACTTTATTCATATATACCTCTTTCCGCTTATATTATGCTTCCTCTTTCACGCATAAATATCTGAGTACATTGTCCATAATGCGGATACGCTGCTCCACCTCAGCTGGAACTGTACTTTCAGCCTCGAAGTGGACGAAGTAGTAAAATCCTTCTTTCATCTTCTGGATCTCGTAAGCGAATCTTCTCTTGCCCCACTCATCAACGTCTGTTACATTTCCGCCGAAACGAGTGATCATGGCTTTCACTTTCTCGATTACATCCGCTCTTGCTTCATCCTCGAGTTTTGCGCTTACAACAACAGCTAATTCATACTTGTTCATGCTCTTTTACCTCCTTATGGTCTCTGGCTTCCGGATTCTCCCGGAAACAAGGAATGTTGATCCCCTGTATGGATATAATTCCAACAGTATGTCACAATTTGACATGATACCATAAGAATGTCTTAGTTTCAAGCTTTTTTTGTAATTTGCCTGGTATTTTTTTCAACCAGTTTTCTTGAAACCATGATCTGATGACCACATCCCGCACACTTTAACCGGAAATCTGCTCCGACACGCAGGATTTCCCACTCATAACTGCCACACGGATGAGGTTTTTTCATTCTGATCACATCACCCACATCAAATTTGTCTGCCATAAAGCACCTCGTCAATAAATCAATCTACTTAATACTTACTGATAATTTTTATCTGATAGCTTTTTATACTCTCCCGATCAATACTCTCCGGCAAGAACTCCCTGAAGCAGAAATCTCTCGTCCTCTTTTACATTGGTGCAGGTAGACAGGCTGACAATCTGAGACTGTGCATTGACCTCTACATCCACCTGATAATTGGAAGATTCCCTGCACAAATTCAGATAGCTTTCAAACTCTTCATCTGAATTGTATGTAAGATTATAAGCATCTGACGTATCCTTCACCACCGAAGCAGCAAATACTTTATACATCCGTACTTTTCCATCCGGTGTATAAATATAAAACTCAGGATGTGCCTTGCAGAAATCTTCACTTTCATATTCTTTCAACTGAGAGAACATTTCTCCACCGATCTTTAAGTTATGTCCGTAGATCATCGTATTACGGTCTGCAAAATCTGAATCACACCGCATATCCATAAAAATCGCTCCCAGCTTATTGTCATTTGCTGAAAATGTCTTTGTCAGGTATTCCTTATTATCTGAACTTTTTACGACCGGATAACTGATGATCGAAGGCTCATCAAACCGTATCCATGCTACTGTATCTGGATTTTCTGCCCGAAGTGCATCAAAATCCACACTGAAGCCTTCTCCCTGCTCATTCGTCTTGATCGCAATCTCTTTGATCTTATCATACTCTGCTCCACCCGAATAATACGGTACAAGCATCGTTACTAACTGAAAAACGGAAAATACAAAAACGAAAACCGCAACGATCAGAACCGCTGTCGAGCCAACATTAAATGCCGCTCTTTTCTTTTTCTTATTTTTTGCATTTGGATTTTGCTTTCTGCTATTTGGACTCTGTCCTCTTCTGTCATTTTCCTGGCGACGTTGTCCTGCCTGCGTTTCACTCTCTCCCACCGGACGGCGGCGTGCTTCCTGCGTTCCGCTCTCTCCTACCGGACGACGACGTCTTTCCTGCGTTCCGCTCTCTCCTGCCGGTCTGCGACGTCTTTCCTGTGTTCCGCTCTCTCCTGCCGGTCTGCGACGTCCTGCCTGCGTTCCGCTCTCTCCTGCCGGTTTGCGACGTCTTTCCTGCGTTCCACTCTCCTCCACCGGACGGCGGCGTGCTGTCTGCTGCCGTTCTTCTTTCGGACGGCGGCGGATTCCGTCTCCGCGGTCTTCGCCCTGTCTTCCCTGGTGATTCAAATCTTTTTCCATGCCTCTCTCCTTCACACTTTCCCCTCAGGGAATCTGCTGTCTTCTTCGTTCCTCTGATTCAGATCATTCTGCATTAAATAGCTCTGTATGCAAAAGGCCTGCCACAGGCAGCTTCTCTTGCATCCTTTGCCATTAAAAACCAAGTGGCTCATCCACGAGAATGATCTTAAACCGGTTCTTGATCCTGCTGAATCTTGTCACCAGAATCTCTGCACAGATACAGTCATCACTCTTACAGTTAAAGCAGCTTCCATTCTTTACACACGGAGTATTAATGCCAAATCTCTGTGCATTGATCGGCCCTGCCTCATTTCTTGCACGGCTCATGGCATCTTCCTGTGTCTTTACTACCTTGTTCATTCCGACGATCAGAAGTACATTCTTCGGGCCGAATGCATAAGCTGCAATACGGTTTGCATTTCCATCAATATTAATAAATACACCATCTTCACTCATCGCATTCACACTTCCAAGAAACCAGTCCGATGTAAATGCCTTTAATGCGATCTCATGGCGTTCTTCCACTGTAGCAGCTTTATCTCTGTCATAAAATACATAATCATCGGAACAGACTGCATCGATCAGACCGCACTCTCTCACCGAAGCTGAACCGCCCATATTGATCGTACTTCCCTTTGGAATCAGTTCCAGTGCTTTCTTCACTGCTTCTTCTTTCGTCTTCACATAATATGCTTCCATATTTCTGGATTCAAGTGCCTTGACAACTCTTTTGCCAAGTGCCTCATTTCTCATCTCTCTGACATCCATTTTTTGACCTCTTTTCTTTTATGCAGTAAAACCAGTATACCACGAATTTCTTTTTTATGTTGTTAAAATCTCTGCATCCGCAACGTAATATTCTTCCCCCGTTTCCAGGCAGAGACATCCCAGTCGTCCTCCAAATGCAGGAAATGCCGCTCCACAATCTATATCCGTCAGCCATCCATCCTCACTGTGCCAGATCTTTGCCGGTCGATTCGTATTTCCACGAATCGTAAAAGCCGGTACATGACCGACCACCGAATGATATCCGGGAATCCCTTTCCCCCGATCAATCATTTCAGTACTCCAAAGCATTCGTTCTTTTCTTTTCCAAAATGAAAGCACCTCTTCTGTACAGGCATGGGCAAGAAGCCAACATTCCCCATCAATCCTCAGCTTTTTATATAAAGGCATTTTCCTCATAAATTCCACATATTCCGGCAGTCTTTCCCTGGTTCTGCGACTGTCCATCAGAAAATCATAAGTATTATAATAGTACCGGTTGTGAATCTTATCCGGTACTGTATCATACCAATCCACAAATGCGTCCTCATGATTTCCTTTTAATGCAATGATATTTTTCCGTTCCATTGCCAGATCCAGCACACCTGCCGGGTCAGGTCCCCGGTCAATCAGATCTCCTAAAACATAAAGTCTGTCTGCCTCTGAAAATGCAATCTTTTCCAGCATCTGATCCAGAAGATGACCCATTCCATGCACATCAGAGATTGCGTATGTTCTCCCCATCTGCTTTTCCTCCCTGCCTTTTCAACAGTTCCCGAATTGTATATGCCACACCAGATTCTATATTGGACTTTGTTATATACTTTGCAGCCTTTTTACTTCTTCGTCTCCATTTTCCATTGCAACCGCTGCTCCAATTTCTGCGTTCCTGAAAAGTATACCTTTTTTCTTCAAAAAAAGAAAGAGCCTGATGTGATATGATCTCAACTTGCATCACACCACACCGGACTCGTTCTTATATTATGATGTCGTGGGCTTTTGCCCCCGACATCATCTTAACTTATACTCCGCTCCATTCTACAGAGTCAGCAATCCGATCAACCCTCAATCGCGATTGTCTTCTTTGCCTCTACTGCTTTTGCAGGTTTCTTCGGAACAGACAATCTCAGGATACCGTTCTCATATTTTGCTTTGATATCTTCGTCTGTCAGATTCTCACCGACATAGAAGCTTCTCTGCATTGCTCCGGCATAACGCTCCTTACGGATGTATTTACCTTTCTTATCTTCCTCGTCTTTATCAAGACCCTTAGCTGCAGATACGGTCAGGTAACCGTTCTCAAGTTCAATGCTGATCTCATCTTTCTTAAATCCCGGAAGATCAATATCTACTTCATATCCCTCATCATGTTCACGGATATCTGTCTTCATCATGTTCTTAGCGTGCTTACCATATAACGGATTTTTCTTTCCCCAGAAATCCTGCTCAAATGGGAAGTTCATCCAATCATCATCAAATAAGTTTTCTCCAAAAATACTAGGCATCATCATAAGTCATTTCTCCTTTCAATGCTAACTTTGTTGCCCCTGCGGGAAATCCCACAGTTTATATAAGCTGCTTTCGCAGTTGTTGCCAGAACAAACCCGGATGACTTTTTCTTATTTTCTGTTCTTTATTTCTTTGTCTTCCTTTGTTCTAGTTATTATATAGCACGTATTGTTAGCACTGTAAAGTGTTGAGTGCCAATTTTTTAAATTTTTTTCTAAAATCCTTATCTACATTTTTTTCTTATAATATTCAATCTTTTTTTGCCAACTTGAATTATTGCTCCAGCCATTACAACCAATGTCATCCAAAGAATCGGTGTTGTTTCATCACCTGTTACCGGAACCTTATTTCCATTCGGTTTCTCTGGATTTCCAGGTTTCCCTGGGGTTCCAGGTTGCTCTAGGTTTCCAGGTTTCTCTGGCTTTCCAGGTTTTTCCGGTTTCTCCGGTTTTCCAGGCACGTCTGCTTTTTCCAATGCAGCAATAGCATCTTCAATTCTCTGAGCCATAGCATCAACTTCTGTCTGCTCATCAATCTTCTTACCACGTACAACTGCGGCAATTGCTTCTTCTACCTTACTGAAATCCTTATAGTCTTTTTTATTTAGTTTCTCTGCTTCGGCAATGGCTGCATCTACCTTTCCATACTCTGCATCTTTCATAATCAATTCAGCTTTTGCAGCTTCCAAATTAGTCAAAGCTTCATTAACTTGCTCTTGAGTTGCTTTTCCATCTGCTAAAACTTCATTTGCAGCCGCTAATTCATCTGCAATCACATCAAAGTTTTCATAATACGCTTCATTTAAACCAGCCACTGCATCTACTGCTGCCTGTAATTCTGATTTATCTGCTTCAGGTTCTACTGCCTTTGCAATTCTTACAATCACAAAAGAATGTTTCTTCAGATTGATGATTGGATTTCCTTCCAATTCAACTTCTGCATCTTCTGTAACCTGCACAGCTGTAGGCTCCTCCGGTGTATTTGCAGCTGTAATAGAATCTGTTTCCAGCTTTTGGATTGTCATCTTATTCCCTGCAACATCAGTTCCTTCTATCTGTAATGCAATATTACGATCTCTATCTCTGTCTGCATTAACAAGCGCAATATACAAATTTCCTTCTGCATCTTTACTTGCAAGAGCTGATAATGTTTCTGCTCCGTTTGCCATGGTAGGAACTTCACTAAATTCCGTTTTTACGATATTATCCCCAAATCCAGAATTCAACATTTTAAATACATACGCTGATGGTGTTGAAAAGAATGTAAACGTACCTTCTCCAGTTGTTGTATTTGCATCCGCACCCTTAACCACCTGGATAACCGCCTGCTGTGTTGGTCCTAAAGAATCTTTGCCATCACTATACCAATCCGAGAGACAATGTTTTTGAATATAAGGACTTCCCATGCGAACATATTCCATTAATACTTTTGCAATATAAATCGCATGCGTCTGCGACCGCAGCTGTGCCTCTGTATTATTATAAATTCCAAACTCACTGATAACCGGAACTTTTCCTTTTGGCTCTAACAATGCCATCTTATTTTTGACCTTGCCGATTCCACTGACTTCCGCACGCTTCATTGCATTATCATAAAATGCATTTGCATCATTTCCCCCATCAACATGGTCTGAATATGGATGAATTGTCATTCCGTCATACCACTGTTCCGCATTTTTCGCCTCCATCTTATTGATAAAGCCGACCGTTTCATAACTCGTATAAACATTTGCTGTATGTTTTGTACCTTCTATTTTATTGATTTTAGCTGTTGTATCTTTAATTGCTTTCGAAACAGTAATAAATCCATCCCGTTTTACAGAATATGTAGCATAAATATTATTTCCGGCTGTAGGGATTTTACCATTCTTGCCATCACCAAACTTGATGGCACCTGTACTATAATCTACTTCACAATGTGTATCGTTTGGTCCTGATTGACTCAAATCTTCTACCACAGTCCAAGGAGTAAGATGTCCATCTGTTCCGACTTTTACCTGTACACCTTTTTCCATAGCTCTAAACTTTGAATCATCTATAATTTTTCCGTCTTTGTATTCTCCTCCCGGATTTATATTTGCATATCGCAAATATCTTACTTGATTAGGTGAACCATCACTCTGTGATGCTGTTTTATTCCAGTCTTCTTCTTTCACAGTATATCGATCTGTAATCTGTATTGTTCCACCTTCTATGTATGCATCCTCTACACCTTTATTCTGAGCATATTTTGTCCAATATTCTTGAGATGCTGTTCCATCCTCTCCGCCAAGGTTCATCTCATTTCCAATTTCAAAATATCTTACATTATATGGCTCTGTATGACCATTATCTGCACGTACCTGTGCCCAATCAATTCCGCCATTTGGGTTTGTACCAACCTTTGCATTTAAGTACTCTACAAGATCTGCTGCATCTTGTGCATTTCCCCGTCCTAAACTATATACATAAACAATCTCAGAATCTACTTCGTCTGCAAAGGTTGCAATCTCTCCAATACCAAAATTGGGAGCAATTCCCCCCTGTCCCTGATTATTATAAAAGCCATGAATCTGTTTCTTTCTCTGTTCTTTCGGTCCTAAAGTCGTCTTCCAATTGAACAGATTAGAGATGGTACCACCCGGATAACGAATGGAGCCAAATCCTGCATCCTTATACAATTCTACAAATTCATCTTTCATCTTCATATTTTTAGAATCAAAGGTGCCATATCCATTAAACGCATAACGATGATTGATTCCAAAAATAGATTTTGAGTCGATATGCTGTGTTACTTCTTCTGTATTGATTTTCAAATCAATCGGCTGATTTGCCTTATAGTTTTCCATTGCCTTTGTTAGAGTATCTTTTGCAGATTTTAACGTCTCCATCACTGGAATTCCTGCGGATGTCGCCTCTTTTGCCGCAGAAATCGCCTCCTGTAGTTTTACATGAAGTTCATTCTCCTCCGGCAAACTTCCACTGCTAAGTAACTTTTCGGCCTCTGTAATAAGTACATTTAAATCTACTTTATATAACTCTGTTGCTTTTTCTTCATAAAGGCTCTTTGCCTCATTGTCACTCAAAGCTCTGTCATATACATATAGTTCATCAATAAATCCACGCATAGGATGAGGATCTGTAGAACCTGCACTTTTATGAGAACCTACTCTTAGGGTTAACACTTCATCTGTTGCACTATTCCCAATCGTTTTTGCAGTACCATCTAATTCCCCGTTAATATAATATTTTACGGTTTTAGCTTCTTGATCAAACACTACTGTAATATGCTGCCAGTCCCCCTTCTGTACAGCTTTTTCTGTTGCTGCTGCACGCTCTCCATTAATAAATGTATCATACTTCCCATCTGATTTTAATGAAAGAAGAGTTCTTCCTGAACGATTTCCTTTATCTTCATGTTGTAAAAGAACCGCTGACGCATTTGTATTAGTCTCTGTGATACTTGTATCATATTTATACCACATAGAAAAAGAAGTTTGTCCGGTACCCGTATTGATATAATTTTCTAAGCTCATATATTTATCTGTACCTGTTCCAAACTTCAATGCTTTTCCAAAAACAGAATTTCCCGTTTCTTCTATTGTAATATCATGTAACACTCCTGTACTGCGATTTCCCTGATCACTTATATTTGAATCAAAATTCCAATGATCTTTTACATCGCTTTTCCATGATGTTTCTGCCGTAGTTTCAATGCTTTCCGCATATACCGGCACGCCCACCTGAACCAGCATAGTCAGTGCAAGAGCTGCACTTGCTACCATTTTTAAGCTCTTTTTTTTCATAAACTTCTCCTTTTTTTACTTTTTCGCTATCATTACATACTAATTTCCCCAAACCGGTACTTAAATCTTATCATTTTTCTTTTCTTAACTCAACCAATTCTTCTTGTTTATCAAAAAAAGAGAAAATGTGAATAATATTACACATTTTCTCTATCAGATTCAAAACCGATGTCTTTTTATTTTACCTCTATACTATTCCAAACATCACGCCAATTCCCTGTACGAGAAATGCCGCAACCCATGCAATAAAACATTGCCAGACTACTAACCCGACTGCCCACTTTCCGCCCAGTTCTCTTTTTACAGAAGCAATCGCAGCCACACACGGTGTATATAATAAGCTGAATACCAGCAAAGAGGCTGCTGCAAGCGGTGATAATACAGAAGCAATTCCCCCGCCGAACAACACTTCCAACGTAGACACCACGCTTTCCTTTGCCATAAAACCACTGATTAAAGAGGTACAGATCCGCCAGTCTCCCAACCCCAACGGCCGGAAAATCGGTACTAAAAACCCTGATACTGCTGCTAAAATACTTTTTGCCGAATCCTCGACCATATTTAAATGCAGATCAAAACTCTGCAAAAACCATACCACGATCGTTGCTATTAAAATGACAGAAAATGCCTTCTGAAGGAAGTCTTTTGCCTTTTCCCATAAAAGCTGTGCTACGTTCTTTGCTCCCGGCATCCGATAATTTGGCAGTTCCATTACAAAAGGAACCGGTTCCCCTTTAAAAAGAGTCCCTTTATACAAGAAAGCGATCAAAATCCCTGTCAGGATCCCCAATACATATAAGCCTGACATGATCAGACCACCCTTTTTCGGGAAAAAAGCACTGACAAAGAAAGAATAAATCGGCAACTTAGCCGTACAGCTCATAAATGGAGTCAAAAGAATCGTCATTTTTCTGTCTCTTTCACTGGTCAGGGTTCTTGTTGCCATAACTGCCGGAACCGTACAGCCAAATCCAATCAGCATCGGAACGATACTTCTTCCTGAAAGTCCGATCTTACGAAGCAATTTATCCATAACAAAGGCAACCCGGGCAATATAACCGCTGTCTTCCATCAGTGAAAGGAAGAAAAACAACGTTACAATAATCGGCAGAAAGCTCAGTACGCTCCCCACACCCGTAAATATTCCGTCAATGACCAGACTGTGGATCGCCGGATTTACATTCAGGTTCAGCAATGCTGTATCCACAACTGCTGACAACTGATCGATTCCATATTCCAGTACACTCTGCATCCATGCTCCGATCACGTTAAATGTCAGATAAAATACAAGTACCATAATCCCGATAAAACATGGAATCGCCGTATATTTTCCAGTCAGAATGCGATCGATTTTCTCACTCCGAACACGCTCCTTACTTTCTTTTGGCTTCACAACCGTCTGCTCACATAACCGTTCAATAAAATCAAATCTCATATCAGCGATTGCCGCACTGCGATCCAGCCCTCGCTCCTTTTCCATTTGAACTACAATATGCTCCAGCATTTCCAGTTCATTCTGCTCCAACTGCAACTGCTTTAAGATCAACGAATCTCCTTCAATCGCTTTTGTTGCTGCAAACCGAACCGGTAAACCTGATTTTTCTGCATGATCTTCGATCAGATGACTCACCGCATGAATACAACGATGCACTGCTCCGTTATGATCATTCATATCACAAAAATCCTGACGCAATGGATGCTCCTGATACCTGGCAATATGAACCGCATGCTTTACCAGTTCTCCAACGCCCTCATTTTTTGCCGCTGAAATAGGAATCACCGGAACTCCCAGCATCGCTTCCATCTGATTAACATCAATCGATCCCTGGTTTCCAAGTACTTCATCCATCATATTTAATGCAACAACCATTGGAATATCCATTTCCAAAAGCTGCATTGTCAGATAAAGATTCCGCTCAATGTTCGTCGCATCAACAATATTAATAATCGCCTTCGGCTTTTCGTTCAACACAAAATTTCGTGAAACGATTTCTTCACTACTGTAAGGTGACATCGAATAAATTCCGGGCAAATCCGTTACCTGCGTATTCGGATAACCCTTAATAGAACCATCCTTTCTATCCACTGTTACCCCCGGGAAATTTCCAACATGCTGGTTCGCCCCGGTCAGTTGGTTGAATAATGTTGTCTTTCCGCAGTTCTGGTTTCCCACTAACGCATAGGTCAGTCTTGTCTCCTTTGGCAATGGGTTCTCATCTTCTTTGGAATGATATTTTCCTTCTTCACCTAAGCCAGGATGCTCTGAAGCTTTAATATTCTGTCGTCCTTCATGACTTCTGCTCCGCTTTCTGATCGGCTCCACCTCGATCTGATCTGCCTCTGCAAGTCGGAGTGTCAGCTCATAGCCATGAATCTGCAATTCCATCGGATCTCCCATAGGTGCAAACTTCACAACAGTTATCTCCGCTCCCGGTATCATTCCCATATCCAGAAAATGCTGCCTTAATGCACCTTCTCCACCAACCTTGCAGATCATCGCACTCTGCCCGATTCCAAGTTCCTTTAATGTCATATCCACACTCTCTTTTCCACTTCTCTTCTTTTGCTTCTTTCTTGAAGTTCACTCTTTGTAGCTTATAAATGAATGCTATTTTGCTTCATTATAACAGCTATTGATAATTTTTACCATTAACAGGCGTGGAAAAGATTGGAATTTCTAATAGAGTCACTTCTGCTACAGATTTTTACAAAACAAATCTAATGTCAATCTCCTCATAAAAAATTGCTGTCTTCTTCATACGTCCCCAACACTTCTTTGCTGGAATATTTTAAAGTTTCAAACCGGTAAATGATAATGCTATCTTCTTTTTCATTGCTGATTTTTTTCAGTTCATTTTTTAATCTTTTCAACTTAGCTTCTGTCAGATTCCCTTCAAATACCGATTTTTGCACATGACGCAGATACTTTCTGCATGTCTTAAGTATTTTATTGTTACGCTTAGTCTTTACATCATATACCAAAATAACAAACATCTTCGCCTTTCATACATATTTATATGGTTTATATTTTTCTCCGGTTTCGATAAATTTTTTTAACTTCTGAATCTCACTTTTAATAACAAAATCATAAGTCCGGTCACATCCGTCAATCTGTATCTTCTGATAAAGTTTCCGTTCAAATTCCTGAATAAACTGCTTCTTTCCTTTTCCACTCAAATAAATCCCGTTCTTTTCCACTTCTACAAAATCTTCCGCATCCAACATATTCCGGTTAATTAACGTGAAAATCGTGCGGTCTACAATAATTGGCTTAAAAAGATCCGCAAGATCCAGATTCAGACTTTCCGGGCGACTTCCAGCAGCATGAACGATCCCGATCCGGATATCAAGCGAGGTTCGATTGATCTCATTGGCAATTTTCTGATAAAGCAACGTATTTCCAAAACTGATCATCGCATTCAGAGGATCTTCCGGTGGTCTTCGTGTCCGTTTCTCAAAAACAAAATCCTCATCCTCCAAAATCCAGTTAAAACACCGGTAATAATGCTGCCTTGCCTGTGCTTCAATCGTCATAAGCTGGTTGACATCTTTTGCTTCATTCATCTTCTGAATCAGACCAGACAAATACTCAATGGCTTCCTTCAATGCAGTTCTCCCCTTACGTCTATGATAATAACGCAAATTTGCCCGCAAATTCGATATTCCGGCAATTTCCAGTTTCCTTGCCAGATTAAGTCTTGCCGCCACATCTTCATACAATTTCAGCTGTTTAAGCTCCGTCTTAATATTCCGTCGACTGTTCTGAGATACAAAACTTCCGATCTTTTCACCATATTTATTGATCAGGCTTACATTTAAAGCCCTGTCATTTACAAATTCAAAAAAATTGCCTGAAAATATTACATTTGAATAAATGTATAAAGAATCTGTCGTCTCGATGGGAATATATTTCTTACCTTCCGGTCCTTCAAAAAGAAGCGTACAATCCCTTTTCGTAAGGACTCCTTCATTGATGAGATGATAATTTTGATCAATCTTTTTAATCCCGGTCGTATACCAGTCACGGTAAACTGTTCTATAAGCCTTCTGCTCTTTTCTCGCCAGGATCTTTCCCTTTTTCTCTTCAAACTTATACCCAAGATACTTGCGGTTGACTCCCTTAAAAACCCCGGTCTTACTTTTATTGACTGCCAGCTGTTCTCTTTCTGCCAAATGCTTTCTCACATCCTGAAGCTGTTCAAATGCCTGTTCCTGCTCTGCACAGTACACATTAATATCATCACCAAACCTGCAAAAATGATATCCCTTTTCTTCCATATATTTGTCAAGATCATCCAGGTAAATATTACTCAGCAACGGACTCAACGGGCCACCCTGGAGAACCCCTTTCGTCTTCTGACTGCAAATATGATCATCCATCACCGTACAACTAAGATATGCCTGAATCAATCCCAGCACTCTCGCATCCTCAATCTTTCTGCGAATCCGCTTCATCAGAACATCATGGTTGATATTGTCAAAGAAATTTTTAATATCCAGCTCCGCACTCCAGATATTTCCTGCTTCCATATATGCGACTGCCTGCTCAACGGCTTTCTGCGTTCCTTTATTATCCTGGTATGCATAAGAATGAGCTGAGAAATCTCCTTCCCACAGCTTTGCCATCTGCTGATAAACTGCACGAAAAATAAAACGATCAACTGTATTCATCAGCGAGATCGTACGTCTCTTTCCCTTTTGGTTCACAATTTCCTGCTGCAGAATCAGCCCCGGACTGTATTTGCCTTCCAAAATCGTCTTTTTAATCTTATCACCATTGACATTCCAGTATTCGCCCAATTCAGATACCCGTACACCATCCATCCCACTGCTGTCATTTTTTCCCTTAAATGATGCCCTAGCTGCCGCAAGATTACTGTCTGACAGTATTTCCTCAATACACAAACTCATATCCGTTTCTCCATGTCATAAAGTTGAAAGTTAGTAGTTACAATCAACAGGTCGGTGCATTCATTGATTTCAAATAAAAATAATGTCTTTGCCTTATGTATTGGCACAAGGAATCCTTGTAGGAAAGGTAATGTCCGACGATAAAACAAATTGGAAAGTTCTAATACCGTACACGTGTCAATTCCTCATAGGTAATGTCCGACAGAAACTTGGAATGTTTCTAAGTGTGCTGATTTTTCAGTGTCAATTCCTCATAGGTAATGTCCGACCAGAAGATGTATCTGATGATGCAACAACTTCTGAGAAAACAGCATGTGTCAATTCCTCATAGGTAATGTCCGACAGGATAAAATTCTCGATGAAGGCTTTGCTGTGGATAGTGTGGATAGTGTCAATTCCTCATAGGTAATGTCCGACCAATCGATGGTGCCGTCAGAGAGCTCAAAGAAGAAACTGGTGTCAATTCCTCATAGGTAATGTCCGACATCAGATCGCTTCAATGACAGATTTGTGTACAATGTGTCAATTCCTCATAGGTAATGTCCGACGTTCATAGAGAAAACTCTTGATGGAATTTCATCCGTTGTAACGTGTCAATTCCTCATAGGTAATGTCCGACCATTAAAAGACAGAAAAATTGAGTTTCAGTCTTTCTAAAGGTGTCAATTCCTCATAGGTAATGTCCGACTTGAAGTAAAAAAGATGATAAAAAGGAGAAAATGATGATGGTGTCAATTCCTCATAGGTAATGTCCGACATATCTTACAAAAAATGGAAGCACCAATTTTTTCGTGTCAATTCCTCATAGGTAATGTCCGACGACATAGAATTTTCTTAGGAAATGCATTCTCATTGCAGATGCTTGACACTACAAAAGTGTCAATTCCTCATAGGTAATGTCCGACAAGAATTTGACACAATCACTGCGGCAACAGAGTATTAGTGTCAATTCCTCATAGGTAATGTCCGACAGCCGTATTTATCAGCTGTTGCTATCATCATACTTCATTTTTTCCCTAAAATCAATCAATTTTCAGCCGAAAAGTCCGTCGACACCAGTTTTTTCATATCCTGATTTTCCTTATAAATTCAACACTTTTTAAGCCTTTTTATATATCTCGATTTTTCTTCCTGAGGTCGACGGACTTTTTTTCACATTTCCTCTAAAAAGTGGTGTTTTGAGGTTTAAAATAGATGTTTTTCCATTTTCCACCGCTGAAATTCCCAGTATTTCCAAGGAGTTAAGGTCGACGGACTTTTTTAAGACTTTTTCGTATTTATCAGTTTTCTTACTATTTTTCACAAAGAAAAGTGCCTCCGTTTCAGGCACCTTCCTTTTCCCTTCATCTCACAAAATTTCAAACATTCCAAAGCCTTGCGAATTTTTACTTCCCAGACCTGTCTGATACAGGAAATCAAGATACTTTCTTTCACTGCAAAGTCTGTAAATTCCATACCATGCTGTAATATAACTGCCCTGATATCTGGTAACAAGTCTTTTCGGGCATGAACTTTTCCCATTGCTCAAAATTATTGGAGATGCCGGTGGTATACCGTAATACGCTTCATACTTTCGATAAAAAGTTTCATTAATTTTATCATAGAAAGTTTCTTCTAGCGGATTATAATAATAAGTCTTTCCTGACTCTTTGTCTGTCGAATAGACCGTCACCGGAGATTTCATTCTGATCATCAGTTCTGTTTCTTCCACTGTATAATCATACAGATCCATCTGTAAATTTCTGTACACTTTATCCCCAAAGGTAATTCCATTATTCCAAAAACTCTCTCCCAGAATCCGCAGAAACATCGGTTCTACACTTCTAATCTCGAACTCAACATAGGATTGAAATATGATCCACTTATCCCTGATCACATAGTCTCCCGTCAGTTGGCTGAACTGAAACATCTTGTACTGCCGTTTATCTAAAATAAATCCATCTGTATGAAGGAAATCGGCATATTCCGGTACTACCCTTAATGCCCGGTAAATAATGGACTGGACAATATGATTATAGTTGATAGGAAGTGAAAGTGGCTCATCAAGTTGTATACTGACAGATAACTGCATTGTTAATGCCTTCCTCTCTGATTGTTCTTTCGGAAATTTCCCTGAGAATTACCTCGATTCCTTCCATTACCAGATGTTTTTCCTGAACCTCCATTAAAACCTTTTGCACCACCTCTGGATGTTTGAGATGGGAGATTATATTCCATCGAAACATCCTCATCCAAAATAGACGGAAGTACTGTTTCAATTCTAACGTTATTTCTTCCTCGCATACCTCCTCCTGAAAGAGTTTTATGATTATTTACAAACCACTTAAATCCCTCTGTCAAAGGCTGTCCTTTTTGTTCTATTGTCTTAGGATATGTAATTTCTACATTTTCTGGAATTGTCTCCAGTCCCGCAATCTTATAAAATTCTTTTTTTACAGTTGAACTGAATCCTGCACTTTCGTAAGTGATCCCATCTACCGGAAGTTCCATCAGCTCATAATTCAGGTTGCCATTTTTCAGCCGGATAACTCTTTCCTGAACACATTGCACCTGGCAGGAAATACTTCCAAATCCTAATGGCTTTGCTCCACCCAACTTTAATCCAAGTTTTTCATTTCCGCTGTTCAGCAACCAGATTAACTGATCCAGCTGTCTTTTGGAGATACTTTCAAAATACAGCTTTCCTGTAAATACAATATCTTTTTTTACCGGACGGATTGTTTTATTTAACTTTGTAGTCATCACGCTTCTCGAAGTGTTTACTTTGCGATGATGCCAATAAAATTTTCTTCCCCTGAGTACACCATCTCTTATTTCCAGTTCTCCTGTCTTCTTTCCATCTTTTATTGTTGGTCTGATCAAATAATCATACGTCCAAAAGCTGGCTCCTGCAGGTCTTTTTAAATAGAAATCAATATTTCCCAATTTAGGTTCTCCCAAAGCCTCTATAGTCAATTTATTGCACGCATAATAGTTCTCTGCTTTTTCTTCTCCCTGAACATACAGATCAGAAAACCGAATCTGTGAACCTTTCGCAACTTCATTATTTTCCCCTACATACCCGAACAAATCACATGCCGGGCATATTTCATCCCTGCATGGTTTGAAATCTCCTGCCAGTTTTCCAATAGAATTCGTTGATATCTCTTTTGTAAGTGTTGCCGGAGACAGATAAAAAATCTGTGGACTGTTTTCACTTGGTTGAGAATAATTGACTGGAAAATATCCTTCCTCTTTTTTACCCAAAAATTGTTCCAGATCCTGTCTGTATTCTTTATAAGCTGCCTCATTGTCGCTTGTGATCGCAGGAACTGAAAGATAAGAGTCTATAATTCGATACAACTGTCTTTCTATAATATCTTTACTTAAATGAATTTTTCTTACTACATCTCGTTGTGCCTCGTTCGCTTTCGCAGTAAAGACATGATAACGAGCTTTTTCAACACCCATTCCCCACTTTAACAGATATCCTTTTTTTCTATATCCATTCTTTTTCGTACTATAATCTTCAATCGGACAAGGCTGGTGCTTATCATTTTTAGGTGGCTCCTGATAATAAATCACATCACCATTTTTATAATCAGAAAATCCCGGTGGCACTTTTTTTGACGGTGCTTTTTCCCCTATTCGTAAGGATTTTGCCTCAAGGAGAGAATAATTGCCCGCTGAATTTCTGTAGATTAATGCCGGTTTAAACTGCTCCCCACTTCTTTTGATCGGATATTCCTCTTCATTAAGAAGTCCCATACAAGAATCTGTCAATGTCTCATAAGCATTTCTGACAACACCACGCATTTCACTTCCAGGGATTACCGGGATATGATACTCTTTTTCATATCTCTTTTTTCCATCAAGCTCAGTATAAGAAAAAAAATCATAAGATTTATGTTCTGCCACTTCATCTGATTCACAAAATGCCGTCTCTGAACTTGAATTCGGAATAAAAAGTGGTGTTTTTGTTGTAATCGAATATTCGATCACTCCGGTATGAACATCCTCATCTGTATATGCCTTTGCTTTTTCCTTCGGAAATCCAATGAAATTATAAGGATTAACAAAACCTTTCCAATCCATTTACTGCACCTCCTTCAGACGATAATTCTGAATTGTCATCAGATCATTTTCATCATAAGTAATATAATTAACAACCTCTACACAGTCGTTATAAGCTTCTTTCATGTCATCTCTGGAATCTAATGTAACTATCCTTTCCACATATTGATCTTCATACATTACAGTTGCATCTGAAATAACTGTCTCTACAGTTCCTTTTCTCATTTTCACATATCTGTACTCTTCTTTCGCATCAAATAAATGTAGTTCTAACAGATTCTTTTCTTCATCTTCCTGCAACATCAGATTCTCTCTGATATATGGCTGATAAACTACTTTATTTCTGTAAAGTGCATACATAATTCCCTGCTCAGGTGCCTGTGACAGATTCATTATTTACCGCCTCCGTTCATTCTCATATTTTTTATTGCTTCTGCAATATAAGTATCTTCAAGTCCTTCTTTTCCATCAATCCGGATTGGACCATCCGCTGAAAATAATCCTCTGCCTATTGCTGTCTGACCACCCACTGCAAGAAAACCATTTTGAAGGTCTTTTAATGCTAACAGCAAAACTCCGATGATCCACTTTTCATCTTCTGGACACTTTCCTTTTTTTACCCTTGCCTTCAAACTGAGTTTCCCATCTACATAGGTCTTTTCTTTATATAATGCACCGTCTTTTACTGCAGATTCCAGACGACTGACCCCGGTTCTCATCATGGTCAGCTGCTTCGCATTTTTAATTTCTGATTCATTGATAATAATATTGGATGAACATGCCCTCTTTTTATCCACATATCCAAATGCTATATCAATAATCTCTGAGTATTCTTTTGGCAGGGTAGCTCCTGTATTCTTCAGTTCCTGTAAAATCGTTTTGATTCGGTGGCGAATTGCTCCCGCAAAACTGGTACCCGGTACTACCGGAATTCCATGATCTGTTAATTGCGTAAAGTCCGGTTCTCCCTTTCTTGCTGCATACTGTCGAATACTGATACCACCTTTCAGCTGAAGCGGAACTTCTATCTGAACCATTTTCGGTATCCATCCGCTCTGATCCAGCCATTCTTTTAATACATTTTCACAATTTTCCCATCTGGCCTCATCATAAGCATCTGCATACTCAAGATAATTGTCTTTCGTATAATTTTTTTCGCCAATGCTTTCGATTTTAAATTGGCCAAATCCTCTGGTCTTTTTGCTTCCAATCCGGATCTCTCCTGCCTGAATCCCCTGAAAAATTCTTGCCAGTTCCTGTTCCATTTCTTCTTCTCTTCCAGTCGCCCGATCTTCCTCTCTTGTTACCAGTTCCAAATAGAAATGTCCTTTCGCTCCCGCCTCTAATATTTCCATATCGAACTTGCTTTGAGATAACGCTGTTTTTGCATCACTTAATGCAACATTGTCTCTTACACCATAAACAAGTCCTCCGTCAAAATTTAAATCTGAAATAAATAAAGAACTCATTTTCCCAGAATCTGAAATATTCTGTCTTCCTGCCGGTTTAGAAAAGCCCATCAAGCATGACTCTGTCTTTTTCTTTTCTATATAGGCTCTCATCGCCCCTGCTAAAGAACTTCCGGCAACAAATGGATTTCCTTCATAATCTCTTAATACATCTGAATCTGTCCATTCATTTTCTCCCGAAGACACATTAAGCGGAGAGATGAACCGAACCTTTACATAGAGTAGTTTTCTCTTTAAAATTCCATTCATTTTGACTCTCCTCCTTTTTCTATTGTTCTTACGAATTGTTTCAGCTCTGTTATATATGCACGGTATACCATCCTATATAATGCATTTTCACTTAATTTGGTATGAAAATCGATCTGATACTCCTGTCTCATCTGCTTTGAAATCTCTTCTTTTAACTGATCTGGAACAACCAGCTGTACCAGTCCTGTACATAATCCATTTTTCTCTGTAGCCTCGATTCCCCTGATCTGCTTTTTCATATCTGCATAAGACTGCTCTGTTCTGAATAAGATTCTGAGCTTTGCTATCGCTGCATTTAATGTTGTACCCTTTTTCTGATAAATTCCTTTCTTTTGATTCAGTGTTTCTCTAACATAGCTTTGTACTCGACGTTCAAACTCTGCCTGCAGTAATTTTTGCATAATTCCAGTATGATCATTTTTTATTTCTTCTGTCTCGGAAACATTTACCGCATTTTTCCAGACAGTCACTTCTGCAGTCTCTGCCAGCTCTTTTACCTGAATTTCTCCATAACCTTCAGACACTCTTTCACCAATAAATTCATGTCTTAGTCTGCCTGCGTCAAATCCTCTCTCTGAATGTAACCGAAATGTACTACCTTTTCCAAGTGCATTGAAAATTGGTTTCCTGCGATTCCAGCTGACATTAAAACCTCCGATCGTTACAAAATTTAAAAATGGATGTGTAATTTCCAGATCAAAGGTTTCTGTCATATTCTCCAGATATCTCTTTAACGCTCCAATTTCTGTCGTAGGTATCCCATTTTCGTTATAAAGAATAATATCTGACGCAAGTGTAATTACAGCATCATGTAAGATAACAGTCTCTTTTTGAATTTTTTCCACTGTTTCAAATACAAAATCAACAGCACCGAACTCGCTGGATTTTCCATATCCCATACGAACATTACCTGTATCAGCCATTGCATCCATCAGGGCTTCAGCCTGTACTTTATTTGCATAGATATAACCATAAAAATCCTGACCTGCACTGATACTTGCCAGCTGATAAAAACTCGATCCATCCTCTTCTCCGGTTGCTCTTCCGATCGACTTGTCCACAGGACGTTGATGATGGTAACTAATCTCCGTTATCACATCTGCCACAACACCATCTTTGTCCACAAAATCGAGATTCGCTGGTGTCATCTGCCTGTCTCCTGTATCAGGCTCATACTGCATATCCAGAATTACCATTTTTCCGTCACTGTCATATCTCTGATCTTTAACTTTTTGCAATGAAATTTTCCCCGGCAGACATCTTTGCCCCTTATTCATAATATAAGCATTTGATACAATCAGTTCCCCTCCATCGAGAACAGTACTATATTTTTCCTTTAACGCACCGGCAAGTAAACCGAGAACTTTACTTCCCGCAATATAATTTTCGGTATCTGCCTGATTTCCTTTTGCCGATTTGCAGATCATAGGTGATTTCAAGTGAATCTTATAGCCAATTTTATTTTTGTCACTTAACTGATCTTTTTTGAATAGTACATGCTCTGCTTTCTTCTTTTTCCCGTCCTCAAGCTTCATTTCTACAAGTCCAAGTCCTCTTGTTCTTGATACACCCATGTGTTTTACAAGAGAAACTGCCTGTTCTACAACTTTACGATCTGCTTCGTTCATCTTCAATTCACATTCTGCTTCAAAGACCAACCCTTTATTTACGACTCGAATTGTTCGCAACGAATTCTCATCTGCTACTCCGGTCTCAAGATCTACTGCAGTTTGGGTTCTTGTTGATGTGTATTGTTCAAGAACATTTTGCTGGCTTACAAGCTCATTTTTATGAAAATATTTTAATGATTCCACTATATTTTCATAATCTTGGATATACGCACTGGAAAGGATCAATTTACTCTTTGTATTTCCCTCTTTCCCAAAAACACTTTCATACTGTGCTTCACTGATAAACCCCATTTCCTTCATTTCCAGTGCTGCTTCTCGAATACAGCCTTTGATTCTCTTTGCAGGAATGTACGGGATTCCGTTCTCATCATAAACCACATCCATATCAACAACACTGTTATAGGTTTCTCCCGAACAGGTACATAAATCGCTTAAAAGTTTAATCGTTATTTTCATTTTCAGCGTTTCCTCCTATGAACAGATCCATAATCTCCAGTGCATCATACCAGATTCGATATTCTTCTTTCTCTTTCACAAGCATCTTATATCCTCTAGATTCAAGAAAAGAAAGTTCTTTTTCCCTTTCATTTTTTCCCATGGGGATTACATTCCGTAGATCTTTTGCCTTATTTCTTGGCATTTTGTGGAAGAAATCGCCCCAGCATAAAAGATGTACAATACTATATTTTTCGTTTTTTTCATTCATTGCACCACGATTTTTTTTCGTTGGTACAAAGTAAGGGCGTGCGATCACCAGCCCTTGTTCTGACAGATAGTGCTTATCTCTATAAGCATCTAAATTGGCCGCCCGTACATTCGTACATACCTGAAAATCCATAAAATTTCCAATTCTGCTCTCTTCACCACGATTTTCTTCTTCCTTGGCACGTTTCTTTGCATTTTCACAGCAAGCTTCCGCCACCTGATACGCATCAGAAAACGGGAAATGGCTGTTAAAGAAGGCGATACCTCCGCATGCACTATAATCCTTTTCTTCACCAATATTTTCCAGAAAATATTTTACTGCAGGAACTGCGAGTTTTCCATTGCATACAAACGTAATATCATCTCCTGCTACGATGATCTTGCGATACAATTTTGTCTTTGCTGACGGCTTTACTACTGATGCTAACGTTTCCATATAATCTGTCATCGCCTGAAAGGTTTCCATAAATACCTGTGCGATTTCAATGGATATTTTTCTCATTCTTGGAATAGCATCTTCATATCGGGTTATTTCACTCATGATTTTCCGGATGCGTATTCCCATACTATTTCCATCGATATGGCACACTGCAAGAGTACTGTTATCACCTTTTTCTGTGACCATATTGTCAAAAACTTTTTCGTTCTCATTTTTCGGAAAACACACTCTCTTAAGTTTTGCTTCTGTACAAAGATATGTATTTTTCTCTTTATCTTTCCCGGTAAGAGGATACCCGGTAATACTGTCTGCTGCCATAAATGGCAATGCCCCCGCCGGATGGGTTAATGGCATGAACGCTTTAATCCTACGCATTTCCACATTGATAGACTCATAATCATTTTTATATGAATCTGTCTTTTCAATGACTGCAACTGCAAGATTTAATGAATACGTCTTTTCCAAAAGATATTTTGCAAGGAAACGATTTACATGTTCACATTCAGCTCCTTTTCGGAAAAGAACATAAGCATTTCCTCCTCCCACGAACATAATCTGCATCTTTACAGCTTTATCTTTTAAAAATGCCTCCGGATCATCTTGCTCCCATTCAGTCATATAATATTTTTGTTCAGCCTCTTCCTGTTCTCTGATATACGCTTTAAGTCCTTCTGTAATAATTTTTTCTACCAGAACAGAGGCTCCAATAATTTCTTTCGCCACATTACTTTTAAAAATATAGCCCTGAATCCCCCTGACATCATACATCGCCAGGACTTCTTTCTCTTGCAATTCGGCCTTCATTTACTTCCTCCTTTGTCTGTTGATCAGTATTCTCTGAATTGTACAAAAATGAAATAAGATACTTTTCTGGTATCATTTCCGATCTTCTTTTCTTCTGTCTTTCGTTCACTGCATGCCGCTACCACTTTGATTCCTGCCTTCTTCAATTTCTGGATCACCTGATAAGACAGGCAGAATTCGCCCTGACAGAGTACGCACTCCGGCTTCATTTCCATTATCTTTTCCGCACACACCCGGGCAAGCTCATGAACTTCTTCGCTTGTTGCCTCCGGGTCTACGTTCGGAAACTGCATATCTACGATCTCGCCGTATTTTTTTGCAGCCTGCTTCTGCGGTACTCCCCATCTGGTGCTGGCATGGTTTGAAAAATTTATGAACATAGCTATAGTCCTTGTTGCCTCCTTCTATTTTTGATAAGCCTGTCTTCCTACATCAACGAACATTTTAAGTACACGATCCAAAGTTGCCTGATCTGCTCTGTCTGCTGTGCTGGACATATGGTTAATTTTGTTACGTTCCGTTTTTAAGAGTCTGTATAATAAAAGCAAATCCACTACTTTTTCCTTATTTTTGCCATTAAATGAAAATGTCATTTCACCATAAGACTGCCCTTTTACTTTTAATTCTGTGCAATACTCATCTAAAAATAATTCCTTATACATAGGGTTTCTACCTAATTTCAGATGAGACGGATCTTTAAATTCATCTACTTTTTTTCTCTCCTGTTTTTTGGTTTTTTGATTATATTGTAACTTTACAATTTCACTCCATTTGAAGCAGCAGAACAGAATTTCAACAATCAGGACATTAGCATCTTTTTCATGCTTTTTACCCAATCGGTTCTTATATGCTTTCATATCCACTTTTTCAGCATTCATTGTTACTAATTTACGTTTAACCCATTCTTGCGGTAATTTGGACTCTATATACGTAATCGCCTGCTGATAAAATTTCTTTTCATAGAACCATTCGACAATATCAATTCCCGTACAGCTGTCTTTCAGAAGATTTCCATAATCATTTTCAATCTGCTCCCAGAAAATACTAAGGAAATCCTGCCTGCTTCGATCTGAATCTTTTACCACTTTTCTTAAATTTTTAAGGAATTGATCAAATGCATTCATGTCACACAGCTGAATTGCTTCGGCAATATTCTTCATCACAACAATTTCTTTCGGTGCTTCCTCATGAATGCTTTCATAATAATCCATCAGCTGCTCCGCTCTTCCGTATCTTGTAAACTCATTGATACCGGATACAAACTGGAAAATCTGATAAGTATTTGTCTGATCAACAATTGGCTTGACAGGCTTTCCATTAGTAAAATTCAGTGAATAAATTCCTCTTGGTTCAATCCGTTCTTCTCCTGAAGTTTTCAGTAAAGAAATGACCGCATTGATCACCAGACTGATATAACGGAATCCCCCCTGAGTATCAATCCACAACTTTGGCTTATTATTCGTTTCACTTTCATTCCAAATAGAACGAATTGTATTAATAGTTTCTGAAATAGCCGGAGTCAGATTTTCCTCTGCAAGATCAATAATTTTGACTTTTTCTCTGTCTGTAATTTCCAGTCTTTCAAGATAAAAATCGATTGCATTCATTGTTCTTATTTCATCTTTATATTGAAAGGTTTCATCGTTTTTAGACTCTTTTGTTGCCAAAATGATAATTTTATCCAAACTTCCTTCTTTTTCCAGAATCATTTTACTTGATGGCTCCACCTGGCTGTAATATTCTTCTCCCTCTTCTGGTCCACCCGGATACCCGAACCGATAAGCTGGTATTTTCGGTATTTCCCCCTCTTTTCTTCGCCCTAAAGCCAACGTACTCATCGCCATTACCACTACATTCTTCTGCATCTTCTCATTCCTCTCTTTCTTTTATCCTTCTGGTTTCTCAGCTCTGATATCTTTTCAACCGTTCTTTTATTTGTCCGCCAGAATTATCTCGATCATCCGTTCCACTGCTTTCAGTCTCGTTACTTTTTCTTCCACGGAGTCGATTTGGACACCTTTTTCAATCACCTTCGGGCTTTGTGCCATGGCATCTGCATAACATAACCGCATTAGAATTTTATAATCTTCTACTGTCGGAATATAAATTCCTTTTTCCTTACACTTTTTCTGAACAAAATGGATCTTTTTTTCAACATTTTCCTTCGTAACAGGGATAATAAATGGATTTACTTTTCCATTTTTATCCTCTTTGATATTTTCCTTTAATTTAAAGGAAATAAAGTCATCATGATGTTCAATGTAAAAAAGAATTTTCTTCAGTTCGCTTCCTTCAATACCTGATTCCGGCAGTCTTTTTTCTGCAATTTTCCGGGACTCTTTTCCATGATTATAAAAAACTGTCTTTCCATTTTTCTGAAATGCTACAACTGGTTTTCCTATATCATGAAGTAGTGCTGCAACTCTCAGTTGCACTGCATCTTCATCTGATATGTTGCCACAGTCCACTCCCCCCACTGTTCTCACAGTATGTTCCAACAGGTTATAGCAATGATGGGGATTATTTTGTGCATAGTTTTTCATTGCTGCAAATTCATCTCCCAGCATTTCTTTTAATTCTTCACGGGATTTGTCTAGCAATAGTAAGACCTGTTTCGGCTCACTCCATCGAATCAGTTCTTCTCTTTCCACTCTTTTCCTTCCTTTCTGACCGGGGCGGAATTTCTGATCTTTTGATCTTTCTGTGCTTTTCGTAACACTCACGGTACTATCTTACCAGTTTTCCGCCTCCTTTCATAGTGATACTGCTAAATTATTTTTATTATTATTTATATTTTTAGTGCATTTTGTCTGTTATTTGATCTGTTCCACTTTTCCACTTCCATCGAAAGCTACTATATAACGTGTTGGAGCATCTCTCATAATTTTATCTACTTCTTCATTTATATCTTTTTCAACTTTTTCTCTCACATTGCCCATTGTTCCTGAAATATAAAATACAATTCCATCCCAGTCATCTTCAATCTGTAATTTTCCATCACTACAACGGACAACCGGTCCTAATATAGTATATCCATATATATGATAAGTCTTCCCACATTTGTCACTTTCTTCATCCTCGACCGTGTCATCCAGTTCAAAACGGATCAGCATATCGGTCACATTTTCCGTATACTCATTATATGACTCATTCACAAAATATTCAGCTGTATCTGAAAAAGTAATATTTGAAGCAGTTTCCCTTGAATAAAATTCAAGATTATTATCTGTCACATCTTCAGGACTTTTAATTGCCATCCAACTATGATCCAGTCTGTCTTCATATGGTTCTTCTCCCTTCAATATTTTTGTCAGTCCATCTTTGATTTCCTGCATGTCTTCCGCTGTAAGTTCTGAAGGGTCTGTTACATAATGCTCTGCGGTATCCGGTACTTTGACAGTGGTTTTTAATTTTTCCGGCTTGATTCCATTAACCATTCCCTCTGTAGTACACTCAATGGTTATTTCATCTCCAATGTCAAGATCCTCGCAAGGACTTACCGTACACCAAAATGAAGCGTCATTTTGTTCGATTATAATTTCACTTTCCGTAGACAGATTCGGTGCTGTTCCCTCAAACTTCAATTCCAGATCTTTAAATATATCTACAGTTTTTACTTTTTTTAATCCTTTAACTGTAATTTTCTCTTTTTTACCTTTAAATTTAATCCCGACTTTTTTAGCTTTTTCATTGTCATATTTATATGTAACAGTAATTTTATCTCCATTGGACAATTCACTATATTTCGATAACTCTACTTGTACATCTATATACTGATAGATATCTGAAGGGTCTTCCATTTTTTTCATAATTCTGTCAGGCACTGCTTCTTCAATCTTCTTGCTAAGATCTAAAAAATAAACATTACCGTTTCCGACTCCGTCATAGCCGTCTATTTCAATTTTCCGACATTCATTTAAATCGATTACTTTCGGTCTTGTACCTGCAAAAATTACTAAAAGAATTAATAGTATTGCTCCAATTCCACCACCAATCATCACATATTTTTTCTTTCTTCTTCCTTTTTCTCCTGCTATTTTTTCTACAGGAGCTTCTTTTGGAATTCCTGCTCCACAATTCGGACAGAACATTGCTTCTTTTGGAACCTCTACTCCACATTTTTTACATTTTCCCATTTCTTTAGTCCTCCTTCAAATCTTTTCTTCATTCTTTAAGACGAATCACCATCCGCCCTGGTTTTCATTTTTTAAAAAAAGTTACAGAAAAGAAACTCTCTCCCATAACTTTTATTCCATCCGTTTCTCTATTTGCTGCTTTCCTGTAATTTTCTCTCTATCTTTTTCTCCTTCCTTAGAAATACCTTCCGTAGATATTAGAATTGAGCATGATCACGCCTGTATTGTAAGCTGTCATTTCTGTATAATTGGCTACCTCCAGCAGAAGATTATTAGACTCGCAGATTGCACTGTAGAGCATGTACTGATTAGTACTGATTTCTTCCAGCTGATCGTAAATGTCTTCCAACTGGGAAATTACGATATTCATTCGCAGTTCCTGTTCATAAAGGTTGTATGCTCCTTCATAGCCACTCAGTGTATTGCACCGGCCGGAAGCAACATATTCATACATCTGTGACACTGCAACCAGATCTCTGTATTTCGGGAAGATCACGTTCAACTCATACAGCTTGTCAAGCAATTGCTGACTCTCTTCCACACTTCTTGTACATTCTGCAAGAATCTGGCGTTTCTCCGGCAAACTCTCCAGTTCTTCCTGAACACGTTTTCTGTCAGCTGCTACCGCCTTTACATTTTCATCATATGCTTTTTTCTGATGTACATAGCTTTTCACATTTTCTGTCAGCCACCAGACAGCTCCGATCGTAAATACTATAAATATTGCTGTCCACATTCCTTCTGAAAGTAAAATACGTCCTCCGCAATAAAGTGCTGCCACTGTCAGCAAAATATTTCCAATATGTAAAAGAGATGGGCATTTTCTTTCCATAACCCTTTCCTGCCCTGACTGGTTGATGATTACTTCCATTCTCTGCTTTGCCTGATAAACAGAATACAGATTTTTTTCAACTTCATAAACATCTTCTAGATACTGCGTCAGACTTTTGGAATCTGCCAAGATCTCATTTACATCTTTTTTCGTTGTAATCTCATTCATTGTTCATCCCTCCTGATCTCTCATCACGGTATAAGTACTTATTCCCGGTTTTCAAATGTTCCTGTCTGATCCTCCTCAGCATGCATCTCGTACTGTGCATCCCGTTCTGCGTTTTTTCTTGTAATGCAATAGCTGATTGCTCTGAGAGTATCAATAACAAATAAAATGCCTCCTGCCATCACTCCGATAGCAAATGATACGCCAAACCAAAGTGCTTTCGCCATAAAATCTACATCCACTCCTCTTGGTGTAATCGCAAGCATGATTCCTTTTCCATATGTAATGCCTTCCACAAGCCAGAGTGCTGCAACAATAGCTGCCCCAACACCTTCATGTCCAAATCCTTCTGTCACTCCCATCCAGATCGTAATTACGATTGTAAGTACGACACCAATGCTAAGTCTGCGAATAAATCTTTCCAGTTCAAATTCTCCTAAAATTTTTGTAAATAAGTAATTCATTTTCTTTTCCTCTTTTCTTTCTTTAGATTGTTTTTTGGGGTTATTTGGTTGATGAACTTATCTTACCCTACATTTTCTATCTGCAACATATACCGTTAGTTTAGGTTTTCATATTTCTTTACAATTTTTTCAAATGCCCGAATCAGTTCAGGACGGTTTGCCAGATAATGGATGTCCTCTTCTTCTGCTCCCGACTCTCTTAATCCGAGGGTATAGATTGTAAAACGATATCTTTCCGGATCCAGTTCTTTTACTTTATTCATCAGTTCAATAAAATCTTTTTCATTCATAGTTTCTTTCATAACTCTGTTCTCCTCTGCTCCTCTGACTTCCGACAGTTCCATTCTTCTGCTCCTCCTTTCACTCCTGCTTTGTACTTCTGTTGCTCTTTTAAGCCTCTTTTATTTTTCTTCTATTTCGACTGTGCAATCATCATACTCCCTGCAAATAAAAAAAAACATATACCGTTAGTTTAGGTTTTCCTCTTCCCTAAACTTATGCTGTATATGTCCATAAAATAACAGAAGGAGAAGACTTATCATCTTCTCCTAATTCTTGAATAATATCTTCAATTGTCGTGTTAAATAAACGGCTTAGTGCGAGCAGGTTTTCAATAGATGGAAGCGTTGCACCTCTCTGCCATTTGTAAATTGCCTGAGTGTCACTAAGATTAATGTATGCTCTGATATCTTCTACACGTAGATTATGTTTTTTTCTCAGTTCACGAATCCTAGCTCCAGTTGCCTTAGTATCAATTCTTATGACCTGTGCTTCTGTAATTTTTTCCATAATTCTACCTCCTGTTATGCAGACTATTTAACAGTTCATACGTTGAAACGACTGCACTTTTGAGGTGTTCCCCATTGGGCAGTAGAGTAGAATATCACACCCACCACTTACTGTCAATAACTTTTTTAAATATTTTACCTTCTATATTTTTTCACTCAATTTTTTCTTCTGCTTTATTCGTCTTCCTCATTATATAGAAATAATACGGCACCAGCGGAATCAACGCAGAAATCCACGCTGCCGGATCTGCCAGGCATACACCGGCAAAACTTGCCCTGCCCGATACAATATAGACGATCGCCGCCCTTGCGATCAGTTCAAAGACTCCTCCCAGCATCGGTACAAGACCGTATCCAAGTCCCTGCAATGTATTCCGGTACAGGAAAATACTTCCTAAAAATGGATAACACCAGAAGACCATCCGGAAATAAGTGACTGCCGCACTGACTACTGCAGTTTCTGACGGACTGATAAACAGCCAGGTCATATATTTTCCAAAGAAGAAAACCAGTACCATTGCAAAAATACTATATCCCCAGATCATAAACTGCGTACAGCGGACTCCCTGTCTGACACGATCCATTTTCCCTGCACCACGGTTCTGTCCTACATAAGTTGCGATCGTAGCTCCAAAAGCAACAAATACCGTCATAATAATATTTTGCAGCTTACTTGCCGCTGAAAATCCTGCCATGGCATTTTCTCCATATACATTGATCGCACCCTGTACGATAATTGTTCCGATCGCCGTGATCGAGAACTGTAATGCCATCGGAATACCCAGTGCCAGAAGCCTTCCCCATGCAGAAAGGGAAATCTTAAAGTCCTCTTTTTTCAAATGCAGGATTGGAAATTTCTTTATAATATAAATCAGACAGAGTACCGCAGAGATTCCCTGTGCAATGACAGTTGCATACGCACATCCTTCGACTCCCATGCCGCCAAAAATAATAAATGCCACGTCCAGTACCACATTAATCGCCGCTGAAATGATCAGAAAATACAACGGTGATTTTGAATCACCCAACGCACGCAGAAATGCAGCAAGTGAGTTATATGCAGCCGTTACGATCAGCCCTGCATAGATAATTCCCATATACGCCTTTACATCCGGCATGATCTGATCGGAATAATTCATCAGTCTCAGGATCGGCTCATTCGCAAACCCAAATCCGATGGTCATCAATAATGCAAATCCAAGTGCAAGATAAACCGACATTGCCACATAATGCCGCATCCGGTCATATTGCTTTGCCCCGAACCACTGAGATACAAGGATCGCAAATCCACTGCTCAGTCCGTTCAGCCAGCCCGTTACAAAAAACATCAAAGATCCCGTACTGCCAATCGCTGCCAATGCACGTACACCAAGGAATTGTCCGGCAATGATCGAATCTGCCACATTATAAAACTGCTGGAAAATATTTCCCAGGAACATCGGGATCATAAACTGCACGATCAGCTTTACAGGACTTCCCGTTGTCATATCATGAATTGTCTTCGTTGCCTTTACAGCACTGTTATTTTCACTCATGCTCCATCCACTCCTTTTCCTTTGTCGTAATTTCCTTTATCACAATTTCCTTTTCCCTCATTCTCTCATCTGCCTGCAACTTTTCCATGCAGACTGAAAGAATCCATTTCTCCTTTAACTTACATTGCATTGCCCTGACTTTTTCATCTGTACACGGAACTTCCGTCCATCCCGGGTCGGACTCCGGCTGAAATGCAAAATCCGTCAGCTTTGCCGTCATTCCCTGCCCGCTTCGCTTCACATAGCTTTCCTTCAAAGTCCAAAAACGGTAAAAAATTTCTTCATATTTTTCTTTCTCTGCTTTATAAGAAAAAAGAAGTTCCTGCTCTGCTCTGTCAAATACCTTCGGAATAACTTTTTCCTTCACTTCCCTGATCCGTTCAACATCCACTCCCGTTTCCGTATCACTAAATGCACAGGCCACCAGTCCTTCACAATGGCTAATGTTAAAATGAATTCCCGGGTAATCCCGCAGATATGGCTTCCCATGCTGCCCGGAAGATAATCCGGCTTCCACAGATGTCTTCAATTCCAGTCCATAACGCTCTCTCAAGCCAACCGCAAGCAGTTTTGTTCCTGCTTCATGTTCCATCCTGTGTTTCTGCTCCGTTCTGTGCTTCTGTCCTGTCCTGCGTCCGCCATTCTCCTCTGCTATTGGCAGATACATGATATAGATATGGATCACTTCCGCAACCTCCCGTTTTTCACTCTTAAACTCATCTCAAAGAAGATTCCAACGTCTGATTGTAACGCACTCTTTTCGATTTATCAATTCGTTTTTCGATAAATTTTATCATTTTTCTTGCAACTCCATCTTTGGTGTGATAGAATAAGGCAATCCTGCGAGGGAGTAGTCGACGCTTCAATCCTGGCTTTTACAGAAGCGTTGTATTATCGACATAATGGTGCAGATGCACCCGGTATTACTGTAAACGACGAGACTCATGGGGCGGTATTTTTATACTGTCCCTGAGTCTCTTTTTTTTGCATTACAGTCATTACCTGTCGCTTTTTAATTAAGCGGTTCACATCAAATTTAAAGAAATGAGGAAAATGAAATGGGATTAACTGAACTTTTTATTCTTGCTGTCGGTCTTTCTATGGATGCATTCGCTGTCTCCGTCTGTAAGGGTCTCTCCCTTGGGAAGATCAAGACAACGCATATGTGCATTGCCGGTGCATGGTTTGGCGGATTTCAGGCTCTGATGCCTCTGATCGGCTATTTTGCCGGACGTTTTCTAAGTGATTTTGTAACAAATTATTCTCACTGGATCGCATTTATCCTACTTGCCATTATCGGAGTCAGTATGATCAAGGAGTCCTTCGGTGATGAAGAACAGATCGATGCTTCCATGGATGTAAAGTCTATGTTCCTTCTGGCTGTTGCTACAAGTATTGACGCACTGATGGTCGGTGTAACCTTCGCTTTTCTGAACGTTGCCATCGTTCCGGCTGTTCTCTTTATCGGTGCGACCACCTTCGTCTGTTCTGCTGTCGGAGTCAGGATTGGAAGCATCTTTGGAATGAGATACAAATCCCGTGCGGAACTTTGTGGTGGGATCATTCTGATCCTGATGGGATTAAAAATCGTATTAGAGGGAATTGGGCTTCTCTGAACCCAATTCTCTTATCATGCAGTATTGCTTCAGATGAAAAGGTGCTTTTTCAACCACCCCGAATGTCTTAAATCCAAGATGTTCATAAAATGCGACGTTCTTCGGATTGTGCGTCTCTAAAGAGATCATCATACCATGCTCTTCTGCCTGGTCGATCACTTCCTGCATCATCATCTCTGCCAGTCCATGATGCTGATATGCCGGATCTACCGCAAGGTAAATCACATGCAGCCGCCGGGTCTGATGAAGCTGTGCCGTCCATGCCGAGTTGAGATAATCTTTTCCAAGCATAAAATTCCAAAAAGTCCTTGTGCTCGGATCTTCATGAATCAGCCATCCGTCTGTCACCAGGCTTTCTTTCAGACTTACAAAATAATTATAAAATGCATGACGGTGATCCGACTCATCAGAAACGATCAGGATTCCTTTCAGCTCTTCACTGTCCGCATACACCTCACACGTTTCAAAACATTCCGTTACATCGCACGAAAATAAATGCGGCATCAGTCTTTCCCTTGTCTCCTGATCTTCGATCAACGCACTGTACAGCGGATCATTTTTAAAGCAAATCGTCAGTATCTCCCTTAACCTGTCCAGATCTTTCTCCTGAACCCGGTATAAATTTTTGCATTCCATATTTTTTGTCGGAGGCTTAAGTCAGTACCTTGCCACCTCCGGCTCCTTCCTTTTATTATTTTCTTCTGTATGGTTCTCTTCTGTATTATTCGATCCTGTAGTCTTTGATTTCCTGTAAACTGGCTTCCATCATCTTCTGCATCTTTTTTACAGATTCTGTCATATACCGGATATCATCCGTCAGATATGCCCTCTGTCTTCGCTGTGCTGCCTGCAGCCGACGTATTTCCTCTTCCAGATCCGGGATCTGTCCATGCTCTGCCTGTTGGCTTTCCAGCTTTCTAAGCCGTTTCACGATCCCATAAAGATTTTCATGATGCAAAATTCTTCCGGCTCCCCACATCAGCCTGTCTTTTGGCTGATGAAGAATATATTCTGTAAAATGATAATAAACTTCCTCGTCGAAAAGAAATGCATAACAGTTATTATCCACTTCATAGAGTGCCTTCAACGCTTCTTCTATTTCGCCCTCTTCCAGTGCCTGCACCGCCTGATTCAGATAGCAGATATTGTTCGATGCAGCTTCATGTGGGAACAATACTTCATCCTGCCAGTTCAGCCGCACAAAATAATCCTGTCCCTTTCTGAAGATTCCAAGCAATCTCTGTGAAATATCCTCACCGCTTTTTGCAGCCACCGGGCAGACAATCTGTGATTTTTCAATCCATTCATACAATTCTTCCGCTGTCCGCTCCGCCTGTTCCGTCTCCCGGATCAGCGTCTGCATCACTCCCTGCAGATCTTCTTCATCCTGTTCTGCCATCCTTGCAGAGACAGAACTGTGCATTTTCCTGAACAGATGGGAAAAATCCAGTGGAGGAAAAATCAGCGTATCCAGCTTCAACAAAAGTCTTGTATAGAGTTCATGGTGAAACCGGTAGACATTTTCCTGATAAATCTCTTCATTATCATACTGCGAATGATAATGTGTCTCCATAAAAGGACCGGCACTGAAATCATTCACCGTTGACGGGATTCCCGCAATCGCCATAGAGAAATCATCCGACCATGTCTCAATCGGGGCAAGCACAGTCAGCCCATCCGGGTAGGCATCCTCTGGCACAGCAATTTCATCTGCAAATTTTTTCAGAAAATCTGCATATTCATAAGTACAGCGGATGGCATCCCGACTGCTGTGAGCATGTGCCGGCAGTTCAAAGTTCAGATCTGCCAGCACCTTTCCCTGCCACTCCGGATGGATGCGGAACACCTGATTCCAAGCTCCCGTAGACCAGTCATACTTTGAATCGCACACACCCCATTCTTCTGCTGCCAACGCACAGATCACAATCGTATGACGGGGTCTGTAACCGCTCTCTAAAAGTGCTTTCGCAATGCCAATCGTCATGGACACTGCACAGTTATCATCCTGAAATCCATCAAAATAGGAATCATAATGCGCTGACAGAAGGATCATCTGATCTGTCTCCGTTCCCGGGATCTTTCCGGTAATATTATAAGCCGGACGATTTCTCTCCACTCGTGAACACGCATCCAGTTCTACCATGACAGATTTCTCATTTTCACAAAATCGGTCTTTCAGAAGTGCTGCATCTCTCCTGGAAATTGAAAATGCCGGTGCATATTCCGGTCCTGCGATATCCTGAGCATTCAGTGCTTCCTGATCCACTTCTCCATATCCCTGCATCTGCACAGCAATCAGCCCCACTGCCCCTTTCAGATATGCCTGATAGACCGGATAATTGATCCACCATTCATCTCTCTGATTGATATCTGCCAGCACCAACTTGCCCCGTACATCCAGATTTTTATAATCCGCTGCCGTTCCTCTTCCTACATAAACCAGCTCATACTCTTGAAATCCATCCGTCTCAAAATTCGTCTGATAAGCCCCAAGCTGACAGGTATATTCTTTCCCGCTGCTGTCCTTAAACCGCAGGACTGCCCGCTCGAAAGTCCACGAATCCAGCCAGAATTCTTCTTTTTGAACTTCAGTCAGTCCGATGGATCTCATTTCCTCATACAGGAAATCACCGGTTGCCTTCTCTGCATGAGAACCTGCGGTACGGAAACCTAACACCGGGTTCGTCTTCTCCCGCTCCATCTGCTTTGCCAGCCGACAGGAATAGTCTGTATCAAGATGGGAAATGCATCTTTGGATGATCTCCTCTTCCGTCTCTTTTTCTGCTCTGCATTCTCCCTGAGTTCCTGCTGTTCCACTCATAAGTCATCCCTCCGGTCATTCAAGATTCACTGTGGTTTATTTTAACATTTTCACGGCATTTCTACAATGATGATTGTAAATGATGATGCAAATGATGGTTCATCAATTCTTTCACTTTCCATATACATATGCTATAATAAATCTGTATGTGTCCATCCGCTGTATTTTCATTCATAAACGGATGGATCTGAAATTTACCATTATTTCTCAATAAAAGGAGTTATTGATTATGAAAATTATCGTATTAGCCGGAGGTCTCAGCACAGAACGTGATGTATCACTTTCTTCCGCTGCCGGCATCTGCCGTACATTACTTGAAAAAGGACATGATGCGTTCCTTCTCGACGTATTTATGGGACTGGAGCATACACCGGAAAATCTCGAAGATGTCTTTACACTTCCGGATCATGGCCTTGATATCGTCAAAAATATCAGCACAGAAGAACCGGATCTTGCCGCAGTTAAAGCATCCCGCCCGGATCAGTCTGACTGCTTTTTCGGTCCGAACGTCATTGAGCTGTGCCGCCTTGCAGATATTACTTTCCTCGGCCTTCATGGCGGAGAGGGAGAGAATGGAAAGCTTCAGGCTGCATTCGATCTTCTTGGCATTAAGTATACCGGACCGGATTCTCTCGGATGTGCCGTTGCCATGCATAAGGGCGTTGCAAAGCAGATCTTCCTTGAGTCCGGTGTAGACACACCTGGCGGTGGAACTTTATATAAGAACGGATCGGATCTTTCCTACCAGTCTCTTGGACTGACACTCCCGGTCGTTGTAAAGCCATGCTCCGGCGGTTCAAGTATCGGAGTTTATATTGTGAATACCGATGAAGAATATCAGAATGCTCTGGAGCATTCTTTCCACTATGAAGATGAGATTGTGGTAGAACCTTATATCAAAGGACGTGAATTCGCATGCGGAATCATTGACGGTAAGGCTCTCCCTCCGATCGAGATCATTCCAAAGACAGGGTTCTTTGATTATGCCAACAAATATCAGGACGGTGCTACCATGGAAGTCTGCCCGGCCGACATCCCGGAAGAGGTTGCAGAGCGGATGAAAGCACTGACTGTAAAAGCATTTAATGCGTTAAAACTCAACGTATACAGCCGTGCCGATTTTCTTCTCGATGCAGAAGGCAGCCTCTACTGCCTGGAAATGAATACACTCCCGGGAATGACTTCTGCCAGCCTGATGCCGAAGGAAGCAAAAGTTGCAGGGATCGAATACAGCGATCTTTGCGAATTAATCATTAAAAAATCAATGGAGGCAAGATACTCATCATGAAAAATATGAGCTTAAAGGAAATAGCTGCTGCCTGTGGCGGCACATACCACGGTGATCCTGCCCTTCTTTCAAAAGAGGCATCCAGCGTCGCTATCGACAGCCGTAAGGTCCAGAAAGATACGCTCTTTGTAGCAATTAAGGGTGCCAGAGTGGATGGCCACAGCTTTATCCCTCAGGTCATGGACCAGGGTGCCATCTGCTCTTTATCTGAACAGGATCTTGGAGATGTAACTTACCCTTATATCCAGGTTGCATCCTGCACAGAGGCTCTCAAGGATCTTGCAGAACATTACCGTCGTTCACTGGACATCAAAGTGGTAGGAATCTCCGGCAGCGTTGGAAAGACCAGTACCAAAGAAATGATCGCATCCGTTCTTTCTGAAAAGTACTGTGTATTAAAGACCGAAGGGAATTTCAACAACGAGATCGGACTTCCTCTGACCGTATTCAATCTCCGCAAGGAGCATGAAGTTGCTGTTCTTGAAATGGGGATCAGTCATTTCGGTGATATGGAACCACTTGCAAAGATTGCACGCCCGGATGTCTGCGTGATCACAAATATCGGATATGCTCATCTCGAAAATCTCGGAACAAGGGATGGTATTTTAAAAGAAAAGACTTCCATGTTCGATTTCATGAATCCTGATGGTACTGTCATTCTCAACGGTGATGATGACAAGCTCCGTGGATATACTTCCGAACGTGGGATTCAGCCGGTTTACTTCGGACTCGATCCTGCCTGCCCGTTCCACGCAGAACAGATTCAGAAAATGGGACTGAAAGGAACAGTTGCCACATTCGTGACACCTTCTTCCAGTTTTTCTGCCCACGTTTCCATCCCCGGAGATCACATGATCTCCAATGCACTTGCAGGAATTGCCGTCGGTTATGCACTTGGGATGAAAGACGAAGAGATCATCCGTGGAATTGAAAAGCTTGTCCCGATCGCAGGACGCAACAATCTGATCGAGGCAGAACATTATACGATCATTGATGACTGTTATAATGCCAATCCGGCTTCTATGAAGTCCTCTCTGGATGTTCTCGCCTTTGCCGATACCCGCACCGTAGCAATCCTCGGTGATATGGGAGAGCTTGGAGCAGATGAAAAGAAAATGCATGCCGAAGTGGGAACTTATGCCGTTAAAAAAGGCATCAGCCTTCTGATCTGCATCGGAACTCTTTCCTCAGAAATGGCAAATGCCGCCCGGACAGCTTCTGAAGCAGCTTCTGATTCCGATACCAAAACTCTCGTATATCATTTTGATACAAAAGAAGCTTTTTACCAACAGATGGATCAGCTTTTAAAAGAGCAGGATACTGTTCTCGTCAAGGCATCTCATTTTATGGAATTTCCTGAAATAGTAAAAAAGCTGCAAGAGCAATAAATTAGATGCCAGCATAAACTTGGGTTCCTTGTTCATCTATATGCAGAGAGTCTGCCACAGGCAGCAGCTTCTCTTGTATACTTTGGCATAGAAAATCCGTATGATATGAGTTTTCCCATATCATACGGATTTTTGTTCTGGAATCTTATTCAGAAGATCACGATCCGATCTTACAGAATCCACTGATCCACATTCTTAAATATTCAGAATTTCTAGAATCTTTAGATATTCAGAAGGTCGCTGAACACTTTCAATGCTCCGTCTGTCTCATGTGCAAGCACACGCTTTGCGAGAACCTTACCAAGCTGAACACCTTCCTGATCGAAGCTGTTTACATTCCATACAAATCCCTGGAACATAACTTTATTCTCAAAGTGAGCAAGAAGAGCTCCGAGAGCCTCCGGTGTGAGTGCCTCACCAATAATGATACTGGACGGGCGTCCACCTTCAAAGTTCTTATTTTTATTCTCATCAGCTTTTCCACATGCAAAGGCTACGATCTGTGCAGCTACATTCGCACATAACTTCTGCTGGCTTGTGCTGTCCTGGATCACTACATCTGTTCCGATCTGACTGTTCTTAAATCCGATAAACTGAAGCGGCACGATATCCGTTCCCTGATGAAGCAACTGATAGAAAGAATGCTGTCCATTGGTTCCCGGCTCTCCGAAAATAACCGGTCCGGTCGGATAATCTACCGGCTCACCAAAGCGGTTTACAGATTTACCGTTAGACTCCATATCCAACTGCTGCAAATGTGCCGGGAAACGGCTCAGAGCCTGTGAATATGGAAGAATCGCTGTGCTTGGATATCCCAGTACATTACGCTCGTAAACTCCGATCAGAGCATCCAGCATTGCCGGGTTCTGTAATACATCCTGATTCAGAGAAAGCTTGTCTTCCTCTGCCGCACCCTTTAAGAATGCTGCAAATACTTCCGGTCCAAATGCCAGTGAAAGAACTGCACCACCAACTGCAGATGTTGAAGAATAACGTCCTCCGATATAATCATCCATGAAGAAAGCTGCAAGATAGTCATCACTCTTTGCAAGCGGTGAAGTCTCACTTGTAACAGCGATCATATGCTTAGATGCATCCAGTCCTGCATTCTTCAGGGCATCCTTTACAAAAGATTCATTTGTCAGCGTTTCCAGTGTTGTACCGGACTTAGAAACCAGTACGAAAATAGAATGTGCCACGTCGATGGAATTCAGAACTGCTGCCGCATCATCCGGGTCAACATTGCTGATGAACTTTGCTTCCATCTTAAATGTATCATTCTTCTTTGCCCAGTTTTCAAGTGCAAGATACATTGCACGCGGACCAAGGTCACTACCACCGATACCAATCTGAACAACTGTAGTAAATTTCTCACCTGCCGCATTCGTAATCTCACCGTTATGTACTTTATTTGCAAACTCTGCAATTCTCTCCTGCTGCTCTACATAAAAAGCTCTCTTGTCCACGCCATCAGCCTCAACGGCCTCTCCAAGCTGTCCACGGGTCATATGATGAAGTACGAGACGTTTCTCTCCGGTATTGATCACTTCTCCATTGTAAAGAGCTGCAAACTTCTCTCCAAGCTGAGCTTCCTCTGCCAGCTTTACAAGTGCATCGAGAACTTTCTCATCCACCTGCTTTGCAGCATAATTATAAGCAAGTCCTGCTGCCATCGGGATACTGTAATTCTTCACACGTTCAGCACCATTCTCTCCTGTCATTGCAGATACGAGATCTACCCGTTCTGTCTCTGAAAGAGCCTGAAATGAAGCCAGAGTATTTAAGTTGTTCCAGGTAACCATAATAGTTTCCTCCTTAATAAAACTTTATTTATTGCCATTGTCTTCTAGTCTTATTGATTATACTATTAAAAGGTTCTTAATTCAAGACTTGCAGATTCCGGAAAAAGAAAAACCTGAAGAATACTTTCTCTTCAGGTTTTGAGAGGCGCAGACCGGATTTGAACCGGTGCATCAGGGTGTTGCAGACCCACGCCTT
>OGWQ01000080.1_pt1 | contig 71729 bp, 63 predicted proteins | sample 1576091 | NCBI WGS metagenome assembly OGWQ01 (sample SAMEA3541584, study PRJEB24748) | human gut metagenome | biome: human gut; feature: human-associated habitat; material: faeces | place: China | collected 2012
AGACCTTTTATCTGCATCTGGTTTTGTTTACCTTTATCCGCTGCATATGCCGTTCTTCCTTTGCCGCCTATGGTGGACTGTTTTTATATCTGGTTCCATCATTATACCACGGCAACTGTACGATCCGTTTTATCAGCGCACTGCCGCAGGAATACGGTATGCTGTTTATCCTGCCGTGTATTTACTTTTTATTCGCATTTTTTAAGGATATGAAAGAAAATGCCGGAAAATGGATTATCTGTACCGATTTAGCGGCAGCATGTGCGTGTTTCAGCATGACGATTGCCGTCCATTTTTACGACACAATGATTGCCGGACTGTTCTGTGCCGCCATCGTGATAGGCTTTTGCGTGCGTTTTTTCCGGCCGCGCTATTTTCTCCGGCTGATGGGGGCTGTCCTTTTAGCCGTTGTTATCGGGGTTCTTCCGATGTTTACCGCGGCACTCTGCGGAAAACCGATGCAGGGTTCTATCGGCTGGGGCATCAATATTCTGACCGGCAGGTCTTCCTCCGGAATAAACCAGAATCAGGACAGCAACGAAAATAAAGCAAATACATCATCTTCCGGTTCATCACAGATTGCCCTGCCGGACACTACAAAAGAAGAGGTAACACCTGAACCGGAAAATCTGGCACAGGATATTGACACTGAACCGGTGCTGACTCCGTCTGTTTCCACGTTGGAAAAAACGACACATTTTTTGCAGCATTTTTACCAGACCTTATCAAATGATATTCAGGAAGATATTTTTGCACAGGACGGCGCATTATTTGCTGCGGTCATTTTATCCTTGTGTGCCCTCATAGTCTTTGCAGGTATCGGTATGTGTATCGCAAAGCAGCCCGATTATGGCTTTATTCAAATCAGCACCGGTATTTTTCTGCTGTTTCTGCTGATTTTGTTTAATGCAAAAAATATCGGTCTGCCGCAGCTTATGGATCAGAACCGTTCAAGAATTTACCTCACGTATATGCTTACGGTTTTGTATGCACTTGTTCTTGATTTACCGGCGGGCATTGTTCTTTACAGTTGTAAAAAGCCGCGTGCTGCAAACGGTATTTCACTGATTCTTTCGGGAATCATCTGTGCCGCCGCATGTATGGTATTTCCAATCCGCAGCCATATCCTCGCACCGCGTGTCAGTGTTCTTGAAACCAACGGTGCCATCACCTGTCTCGGACAGATTTTATCCGAGCGCAGAAACACGACATTTACCGTTGTATCCGCCAATGACGAACTTCAGATGCTTGCAGGACGCGGACAGCATTACGAAACGATTACATTTTTACGTTACTTAAAATATGCCGCGCAGGGACAGCGGATTATTATTCCAACGAAATATGTCTACTTTTATATAGAAAAAATTCCTCTGGATTATACCGTTTGCTATGCAGACAGCGGTCAGTCCATATCCCGCACAGGGGCTGCAAAGACACTGCCTTCCAGTGCCGGTATCAATCCCTACAAAGGAGAGAGCCGTTGGATTGTTATGTCCAAAATGTATTACTGGGCGGAGCAGTTTCGAAAGCTGTTCCCACAGGATATGACCGTCTATTACGAAGATGACGAGTTTATCTGTTACCAGTTAATTCAGAACGAATCCAGCCCTTTTAGTCTTTCAATTGACTATAACTATAACCAGTAAAAATCACCGCTTCGCAACAAGTTGTTCAGGAATAGGAGTATTATGAATCACCAGATGTTGACAAAGAGAATTTATTTTACCATCAGCTGTATTATGCTGCTCGTACTGTTTTTGTTTCAAGGAGCAAGTCTTGTACGACAGAAATATAACCGTTACGATGAAAATATCTACGCAAATGAAACGGCTTCTTTTGATGCCGGTACACAATTTACAGTTCAGACCGATTCTGCCGCCGTACTGTCAGATTCGCATACTTTTGTCGTCTTTATCGGCGATGCAGATTCTGCATCCGGTACAACAATCCGTCAATGGTGTACCTATACCAAGCGTAATCTTTTGACGTACCGGCAGATTTCGGATTACCGCACCTACCGCGAAAAGCTGCCCGATGCGGTTTTGCTTGATGCCGCCTTTGTAGACTGTAACAGCGATCTTTCTCTTCTTACCACGCTGACCAGTTACGGCATATCCATTGTATGGTGCAGCCTGCCGGATTTTAATACGATTGAAAACAACAGTGTCCTGATGGATTTTTTAGGCATTGCAAATGCAGTGTCCCCATCGCTTACCGTATCCGGTTATAAGCTCTACAGCGGTTTTTTACTGGGCGGTGAATCCTGGTATATTGCAAACAATGAAGGCGAAGAAAAATATCAGGACTTTTCTCTGGATATGCCGTGGTATATTCCTGGAAATGCCACCAAGACTTATATGGCGGCAGAACTGGACAGTTCCGTATACGGCACGATTAAAACAGAAGACCGTCCTGCCGTATTCTGGCGGAAAAGTCTTGAAAACGCTTACATTTTCTGTGTCAACGGAGATTACCTGTCGGATACCGGGGGATTTGGCATTTTAAATGCCATTCTTTATGAATTAAAGGACTATGCCGTTACACCGGTTGTCAATGCACAGACCGTTTCCATTATCAATTATCCTGTTCTTGCTTTTGAACAGGAAGATGCCATGGATGCAAGTTACAGCCGCAACACTGCTTCGGTACTTGAAAATGTCATCTGGCCGGATATTTCCACACTGTCAGAGTATTTAAACAGCCGCTTTACCTTTTTGTTTACACCGCAGTTTCATTATCAGGATGAACACGAGCCGGTATCGCAGGAATTGGAGTATTTTTTCCGCCTGTTACATGAAAAACAGTTTGAAGCCGGGCTGTCTTCCACAAGAGATACGGATACCTCCATCCGCGAAAAGCTTCAAAAAGATACTTCTGTTTACCGCACTTTTTTACAGCACTACCGCTTTCTTTCTCTTTATGCAAAGGAAAGTGAGATTTCCGAAGTTTTAAACGGCTCACCGGAACTGACAAATACACTTCAAACTATTGTTACCGAAAAAAGCAGCAATGACGGGAATGGTTTATTTGCGTATGTGGGAAATGATGTTTTACAAATGAAACTTTTGTCAGACGGCACCGCCTACAGTTATAAAAATGATTTTATACAAAAAAGCTTAAATACGGCACTCGCTTATTCAAGTATCGGTGTTGACTGTACGGAAATCTGTAATCCGAAGGAGGATGATGAAAATGTGCTGTGGGATAAATTTTACCAGAAAACGGCGACAGCACTGGCAGCCTATCTACCGCCTAAATCGGTTTATCAAAGCTGTACGGTCACTCAGGCAGCCAGCCGTATCCGCGCCTTTTTAGCCGTGGATTACAGCAGTATGCGCACCGGTAATACCGTTACGCTGCAAATCAAAAACCGCAGTGAAGACACTTTCTTTATGCTGCGCCTACACAATGAAGAAATTGAAGACATCGACGGTGCCGCTGCTGAAAAGATTGAGGATGGTGCTTATCTTATCACTCCGGAGCGTGATACCGTAACCATATCGCTTAAAAAATAAGGAAAGGAGCAGTTTATGAAAATATGTATTATTGCTGAAGGATGTTACCCTTACGTTGTCGGCGGGGTTTCCGGCTGGATTAACAATCTGATCTGCTCTTTTCCCCGCGTCAGTTTTAGTGTCCTTGCAATTATTTCCGACAGAAGCATCAGCAAAAAATTCCAGTATACCCTGCCGGAAAATGTCACCGAAGTACACGAAGTTTACTTAAATGACTGTGAGTGGACCGGTAAGGGAAAGTCACGGAAGCACTGCCATCTGTCTGCAAAAGAAGCTGCCGCCTTAAAAAGCCTGCTGCTTGGCAAAGATACTGACTGGGTAACACTGACAACACTGCTGCAAAGCCGGAAGTTTTCTTTAAATGCCCTGCTGATGGGACCGGATTTTTTAGATGCCGTTATTGAATGTTACGAAGAAAAACACAGTGAAATTGTCTTTTCCGACTTTTTATGGACAATGCGCTCCATGTACCTGCCGCTTTTTCTTGCCATGCAGTCCGATCTGCCAAAAGCAGATTTATACCACTGTGTCGCAACCGGCTATTCCGGCGTGCTTGGCAGTATGGCAAAACTGCTGCACCCGGAAAGTGCCTTGTTAATCTCGGAACACGGCATTTATACCAGAGAACGTGAAGAAGAAATCATTAAAGCTTCGTGGATACGGGGACTGTATAAAAATCTGTGGATTGAACAGTTTGCCAAAATGTCGCTGTTTGCTTACCAGACTGCGGATAAAGTCACTTCTTTATTTGAACATGCCCGCACCTTACAGATTGAACTGGGCTGTCCCGAAGAAAAAACGATTGTGACACCCAACGGCATACGTCCCGCACTTTACCGGAATATTCCACAAAAAGACCCGGCAGACCCCATGATTCATATTGGAGCAATTTTACGAGTCACACCGATTAAAGATGTCAAAACACTGATTATGGCATTTGCCTATGCAAAACAGAAAAACCCGCGGTTAAAGCTCTGGATTATGGGACCTGCTGATGAAGACGAAACTTATGCTTCAGAGTGTTTCCGTCTTGTCGGGGATATGCAGATTGAAGATATTGTATTTACCGGCAGGGTACAGGTCAAAGACTACATCGGAAAAATGGACTTTACGATTCTTACCAGTGTCAGCGAAGGCCAGCCGCTTACGATTCTTGAAAGCTTTGCGGCTCACCGCCCGGTGATTGCAACCGATGTCGGTAACTGTAAGGGGCTGTTACTCGGCGAATCCGATGACTTCGGTGAGGCAGGCATTTTAACGCATATTATGAATATCGAGGAAATTGCAAATGCGATGCTGACACTCGCCGCCAATGAAAAAATGCGGCACGAATACGGTGAAAACGGCTACCGCCGCCTGATGAATAAATACACCATCAAACAGATGCGCAGCACCTATGCCGACATTTACAGGGAATTAACAAAGAAAAAAACGTCTTAAAGAAAGGAGCCATTTATGGCAGGGGTTGGTTTAAGATTAAATAAATTTTTTAATAAAAAATCTATGAGCAGCCACATTGCGGGTGCCGGATACAGTATTGTCATTACCATTGCGCCGATGCTGCTTGTCATTGTAACACTGATTATCATGCAGCGGCTTTTGGGCTACACGCAAGAATCGTATTATGAAAAACAGCTGTTCCAGAACACCGTGCTTTATATTTTTATTTTTTCACTGCTGGCAAGCGCGCCGTTAAATGCCGTTCTTTCAAGATACATTTCCGATGTTATTTTTGAAGAAACTTATGCAGATATTATGCCATGCTATTACCTCGGACTGCTGATACAGACTCTTTTTTGCTGCCTGATGGGGATTCCGTTCTGTCTGCATGAGTGGCTCTCTGGCGGAGTACGCCCGGCATACGTTTTTATATCCTTTTGCTGTTTTATCGCATTGTCCTTTATTTTTTATACGATGATGTATTTATCAATCTGCAAGGACTATATAAAGATTTCACTTTTTTATGCTGTTGGAAGTATAATCAGCCTTTTCTTATCGTTATTTTTGGTATATTATATAGGTATCAGTGTCTGTATGTCCATGCTGCTTGCTCTGACTGCCGGCTTTTTAATTACGGCATCCCTTGGATTAGCACTGCTTACGCAGTATTTTACGGAATACAGCCACCAATATAAAAAAATACTGAAACACATTGCAAAATACCGGAAACTGATTCTTGCCAATACTTTTTACACACTCGGACTGTTCGTGCATAATTTTGTATTCTGGACATCTGATTTACAAATCCGGACTGCCGGTTCTTTCGTGTGTGCTGAAACGTATGATTATGCTTCATGCGTGGCGATGTTTACGAACATTTCTGCAAGCATTATTTTTATTGTTTTGGTTGAAATGAAATTCAATGCCAGATACAAACAGTATTCGGAAGCCATTATCGGCGGACGGCTGCTTGACATTCAAAAAACCGGCATGCGTATGTTCCGTCTGCTTGCAGATGAACTGATGTCTTTGGTGCGGATTCAGTTTATTATTTCAACCGTGCTTTTTTTAGTCAGCCTGATTGTGCTTCAGCGCTTCGGCTATACCGGCACGATTATTCAGGTATACCCGTGCCTTGCCGCCGGATATTTTATCCTGTTTTTAATGTATCCGGTCTTTTTGTTTTTATATTATTTTAACGACTTAAACGGTGCTTTGTATACCGGCTGTATTTTCTGTCTGATGACACTGGCTGCAAGTATCTGTCTGTTAAATACCAGTCCCGTCTGGTATGGCGGCGGACTGACAATTGGTGCATTTGCCGGATGGACATTTTCATATTTCAGACTGTGCCGGCTGGAAAAGCATATGAAAAACCATATTTTCTGCAACGGTACGATTATAAAACAGGTTTCCGGCACCCGCCCAAGCGGACAGGTGTACCCGGATACGCAAAAATGAAACCCCGCACTAAGAAAGGAGAAATTATACTATGCCGCCTATAATACCTCGCATAATACTCATTGTATTCGGAATCCTGCTGTTTGTCTGTGCAATGCTGTCTTATGCCGGAAAAAAATTAAAAGAAGGCTTTTTACTGGGGTGGTGTCTGTTTGCACTGTTTTTTATTCTTGCAGGCATTATTCCGGCACTCAGCTTCTGTACCGGGACTTTCGCTGTTTTTTCCGGTCCTGCACAGATGATTTTATCCGCCTTTCTGGTCCTGTTTTTGTTTAAGATTTCCGAATATGTTTCTGTTTTAAGCCGCAAAAATCAGGAACTTGCCATGCAGGTTTCCCTTTTAAACCAGGAAAATGAACGGATTCTTACAGAATTACAGCAGCTGACCGGAAAAAACAAAACAGAACTTTAATATTGGAGTACATATGAAGAAAAAAATTTTATTTGTAATCAATACACTGGGACGCGCCGGTGCGGAAACCGCGCTGATAACCCTGTTAAAAAAACTGCCTGAAAACGAATATGATATTTCTTTATATGTATTGTGCGGACAAGGAGAACTCGTCCGTGAACTGCCCACCTATGTCCACCTGCTCAACCGTCATTTCTGTGGGGAATCGGTCTTATCTAAAAAAGGAAAATTTCTTCTTTTTAAGACAGTACTCATAAAAAATTTCTGCCATGGTGCATTTTTTCATAACCTGTCCTATCTGTTTTTAAACCGCAAAAACACACCGCTTGAAAAGCTGCTGTGGCGGATTGTATCAGACGGGTCTGAACGGTTTGACACGCATTTTGACTTAGCGGTTTCGTATATTGAGGGCGGTTCTGCCTACTATGTACACGATCATGTATCTGCCGCTAAAAAAGCGGCTTTTGTCCATGTTGACTATGTACAGGCAGGGTATACACGCAGACTGGATAAGGACTGTTATGTGGATTTTGACAGGATTTTTGCAGTTTCCGATGAAACAGCCGGTGTGTTTGCCGGTGTCTATCCAGAATGTCAGCAGAAGCTTTCGGTGTTTCACAACCTGATTGACACCGAAACAATCCGGCAAAAGGCACTTTTACCTGCCGAAAAAGCCATGCATGAAGGAATCCGTCTGCTGACGGTTGGCAGACTGACACCACAGAAAGGATTTGACTGTGCGGTTTATGCCCTCAAACTGCTGTTAGAAAAGCAGTACCCGGTGTACTGGTATATTATCGGGGAAGGTCCGGAATACGGCAGACTCACACAGCTTGCCCGGTCACTGCACGTAGAAGACCATTTTATTTTTTTAGGAATGCAGACCAATCCGTATCCGTATTTTAAAATGACAGATTTTTATATTCATGCGACCCGTTTTGAAGGCAAGAGCATTGCCATACAGGAAGCGCAGGTGCTTGGCTGTGCTATTGCGGCATCCGACTGCAGCGGCAACCGCGAACAGATTGTTTCAGGTGTAGACGGTCTGCTTTGTCCGTTTTCACCGGAAGGCATTGCAAATGCGGTGGAATATCTGATAGAGCATCCGCAGACTGCCGAAAGTTTTGGCAGGGCGGCAGCACAAAAAGCCTGCCATTTTGAAAACGATATTCATATGATTCGTGATTTACTTTACTCACCTTAAGCTATAATGCAAATCTTACAGGGATAATTGCGGAGGACAAATTAATGCAGAAAGAAGTTTTAATTATTATACCTGCTTATAATGAAGAAAAAAATATTTCCAAGGTCTTAGACCGTCTGGAGCAGCCTGAAATTGCTGAATTTGCTGATATTCTGGTTATGAATGATGCTTCTTCGGATAACACCAACTGGATCGTCAAAGCAAGACACCACGCCGTTGTCACGCATGTATTTAACCTCGGCTACGGCAGTGCCTTACAGCTCGGTTATAAGTATGCAATCCGCTGTAATTACCGCTATGTCATTCAGATGGATGCAGACGGACAGCACGATGCCGGTAATTTAATCAATCTGTACCGTGCGTTAAAGACCCCTGATGAAAACGCTGTCTATCCCGATATTGTACTGGGGTCACGCTATTTAAACGACAGTCCGTACTTTGAAACCTCGGCTTTAAAACGTTTTGCATTTTTCTTATTCCGCCATATTATCAAGTGGTCAACAGGACGTACCATCATGGACCCGACAACAGGATTACAGGGATTAAGCCGCCGTGCCGCCTTGTGCTATTCAAAATTCGGCAATTTTGATGAAAAGTACCCGGATGCAAATATGATTACCAATATGCTTTTATCAGATTTTAATATTGTGGAAATTCCGGCGGTCATGCATTTAAGAGAACACGGAAAGAGTATGCACTCCGGTTTAAAACCAATCGGCTATATGTTTCATATGTTTTTTAGTATTCTTGCCGTTTTAATCCGGCAGAAAATCTTTAAAAATGTACCGAAAGCGGAGCGTTATAACAATGATATTCAAAAAACACAATAAATTTAAGCCGTATCTATCCATTGAAAAAGCAGATGAACGCACGGCTAATCCCAAAAGAGGGTGGTACAGCATTTATCCGTTTACACTGCCGGACTGTCCTGATTTTAAAGAATTGCAGTGGTGTCTGAAAGCGGAGGAATCCCTGTGTCTGGTGCGTGTCTGTATTGGAAATTATGCCGCACAGAATTTCGATGCACCGGCACTTACGGTTTTTGAAGAAATTTTGTCTTTTTTTGCCCGTCATAACAAAGACATAATCTTGCGGATTATCTATGATGATGAAGGAAAAGGCATGGAACACGAACCTGCTGGACTTTCACAAATCCAGTCCCATATGAACCAGCTTAGCAGTATCATTTACAAATATGCTGAACATATCTACACTACGCAGGGACTTTTTATCGGAAGCTGGGGAGAAATGCATACTTCCAAATTCTGCGACAGACAAAGCCTCTGTCGTCTGATAGACAGCTTTTATCATGCCACAAAAGGCGCTGTCGCCATGGCAGTTCGCACGCCCGCACAGCTGCGCAGTCTTGAAACGGGACTTTCTGAATATACGGATACCGGCACACGCAGACAGATTCTTTCCCTGACCGGACTGTATAACGATGCCATCACCGGCTCTGAAACCGACTACGGCACTTATGCCGCCGGGGATACCGTCTCCGGTAATATTCCCTCTGATAATGTGTCTTTGGGGAACGTAAACTCCGGTGACGGAAAGTGGAGCAGGAGCGCAGAGCTTTCTTTTCAACAGGAACGGTGTATGCAGGTTTATAACGGTGGGGAGGTTATCATGCCGAATCCATACAATGACGGGGATACCGCAATTGAAACGCTCACCAAAATGCACGTTTCTTACCTGAACAGCCAGTATGACGGCACCGTACTTCAAAAATGGAAAGAACAAAAGACAGACAAAACTGAATCCGTCTTTGAACAAATCGACCGCCGTCTGGGGTATTGTCTGGTTTTATCCGCTGTCAAAGCGGCAGATAAAAACTGTTCCAAATTTATAATTACCATAAAAAATACCGGCTTTGCCGCCCTGTATGAGCCGGTCATTTTAACACTGTCTGCTGTCTGCTGTACGGCTGATAATATAAATAATGCACCCTGTCTGTCGTCAGAAAACACCGTACTTGGCAGGAGTGAGATTGCAAAACTCCCGGCGGGAGAGCAGTGTATCGTATCCGTTGACTGCCCGCTTATAGCGCTTTCTTCCGGTCAGTATAAACTAACTGTTTCCATGGCACTGAAACGCAGTCAAAAAAAAGTCTTTTTTGATAACTGTGATACAGTAGGAATCCTGACGGTCATATAAATTTACGCCTGTATTTTGTTGTCTGTTTGATTCCATATCGGAACTCTATTTACTCAAATATAAAGGTACCACACAGGTATCCGTTTTCCGTCGGTTCTTCTGTGAGTGCAAATCGGATTTGTTCACCGCTCTTTGGACTGCTCATTTTCAGATAAACCTGATAAGTTCCCTTTGCAATGTGCAAAAACACCGGACAGGAGAGTGTAACTATGCTGTCCGGCTGTAATGCTGTGGTTGAGAACTGTTCACCCAGCTTCTGTGTCTGTATGATATTTCCCTCCATGTCACATATCCGCAGTTCTGTCGTAAAATCATAATATGCCGGTGCAAAGCCGGTATTTTTTACTGAAAGCGTAAGCTGTGCCGTCTGTCCAAACATTTTATAAGAAAATGCCGTCCCGCTGATTTCATAGCGGTAACCTAAATGCGCGCCGATATAATCATAACCTGTCGTGTCTTCATACGGCTGATTTTTCCATTTTTTTAAAACCTTTTCATCATACATACGGTTTAAATACGATACGTGCATTGTCTGCAATGTATTCATTGCATTTTCAACGTCATTGTAAACGGTATCGGATACGACTTCGCCGCCGTTTGGCACGGTAAGACAAACTTCATCCTGATAAGAAAGTTCACGGCTTCTGTCGGTATACGTTCCCAAATCCGACTCCGATGCCATAATACCGTCATTAAACAGCCCTGTTTTTATAACCGCCGCCTGTCCTTCATCCAGATGATCCGCCGCCAAAACTGCACGAAGCTGAGCCGGTGTACGTACTGCCATATAAATTTCATCATCCAGACAGCCCCGCAAAACCGTAAAAAGCTGTATCTGTTCCTCTTCGGATGAAAAGCGGGAGTGGTGCATTTCACCGTAATTTCCTATAAAAATTCCCTGCACCAGATAGATATTGTCTTTATGCTCATTCAGTATTTGCACGCACTGCCGCATATGATTTTCAATCTGTGAAATGTCGTTTGGCTCAGTGCTTTGCGCATTGCCGTCCCAGTCATATAAAAAACGCAGAATCAGGCTGCAGGAGCTTTCTTCCCAGCGGGTAAGGATATGTTTCAGCTCTGCCAGCGCATTTTCGGTAAGGTCACGGTCTGCAAACTGTTTTAAATTGATTTGAAGCAGCGCCAGCCGGTCATTGGCACTTTCACTCTGTGCAACAGCCACAGAAATCTTTGTATCCAAGACACTCCATGCCGGATTCTGTCCGGCTGTCTGACTTTCGTCCGTCAGCGTATAGCCGTAAATCTGATACCAGCCACAGTACGGATTGTGCAGAACTTCCTGTGTCACCGTTAAATCTGCCTGCGTCCACACCGGCTTTTTATTGTATACAAAATACAAACACAATCCAGCTGTTCCTAAAATCACCACAGTCACACAGACTGCAAGAATACAGACTGCCCGGCGGGTTATCTGCAAATTTCTATTTTCCGGTTTATTTTTCATTGCATTTACCTTTCTAATTCATTGCAACATATGATATAATGAGCACAAACGCCATTAACGAACGAACAGCCCTGCAAAACAGGGCGAAAAACGCAATAACGTATGTTTATAAATGTAAGGATAAAGAAGGCGCAGCATACAATATCCTCACATCATAGTTGGAGGCTTTTGACCCTAACATTATAAATATATGATATAAGTTATATCATGGCAACAGAAAGCAGGCAATTTATGACAAAAAAAAGTATGCAGTCTTCCACTTTAGATTTTGTAATTACATGGGTCGATGGCAGTGACCCTGCATGGCTTGATGAAAAAAGCCATTTTGCATCCGGCAGTGAAGCCGATAACCGGAAAGAACGCTACCGCGACTGGGATCATTTAAAATACTGGTTCCGCGGCATTGAAAAAAATGCACCCTGGGTTCATAATATTTATTTTGTAACATGGGGACATCTTCCTGCGTGGCTGAATACCGCACACCCGAAACTGCATATCATAAAACACACGGATTTTATTCCACCGCAGTATCTGCCGACTTATAATTCGCATACTATTGAATTAAATCTGCACCGGATACCAGGACTTTCAGAAAATTTTGTCTACTTTAATGACGATGTCTTTTTAATCCGCCCGGTAACGCCGCAGCATTTTTTTAAAAGCGGAAAGCCCTGTGATATGCTTGCCTTACAGCCGGTTGTTGCAAATCCCGCCAATCCGGTCATGTCACATATCTTTTTAAATAATACGCTGGTGCTGTCAAAATATTTTAACAAACGTGAAAATATCCGCCATCAGTGGCGTAATTATTTTAAACCCGGATATCCGCCACTTTATTTCTGTTATAACTTTCTAGAACTGGCTTTTCCGCTGTTTTCCGGTTTTTATACGGTACACGGCGCTTCACCGCTTTGCAGATCAACCTATGAAACACTCTGGGAAAAGGAGTATTCACTTTTAGATGCAACCTGTTTACACAAGTTCCGTCATGCAGACGATGTCAACCAGTACCTTTTGCGGGAATGGCAGAAACTGACCGGTTATTTTACAGCGGAAAATGTCTGCCGCAGCTTCCGCTATTTTAATGCGGCTTCGGATAATAAAAAGCTTGTGTCTGTCATTAAAAAGCAGAAAGCAGATATCATCTGTATCAATGATGCCAATACAGCCATTGATTTTGAACGTGCCAAAACACAGATTAATACCGCTTTTTCCGCGCTTTTTCCTGAACCTTCTTCTTTTGAAAAAGGGCAGTAATTTTATGAAACCACAATGATTGGAGGTCTTTTTTTGAACAGCAAATCGCGTACACAGTATTCTGCATACAATACCAGCATTGCCCTGTTTTCCAGAGCCGCCGCAATTCTTATGGGATATGTTGTGCGCGTTGTTTTTACCCATGTGCTGTCGGAAAATTACGTCGGTATCAACGGACTGTTTACTGACATTTTAAATGTACTGTCCCTGTCGGAAATGGGCATTGAAACGGCGATTTCCTTTGCCCTGTATAAACCAATTGCAGACGGCAACACGGAAGCGCAGAAATCCATTATGCACCTGTATCAGTGGTTTTACCGCTTTGTGGCTGTGTTTGTTGCCGCCGCCGGAATCTGTGTCATTCCGTTTATGGACATTTTAATTAAAAACAAACCGGATATTCCGCACCTGACTTATATTTATATCCTGTATCTGTTTAACACAGTGCTGTCTTATCTGTTTGTATACAAGCGCACCCTGCTTGATGCCCATCAGCTCATGTACATTGGAACACTTTCCAAAACCGTTTCATGGGTACTTCAGGATATCGTCCAGATTGCGGTCCTTTTGCTTACGAAAAATTTCATTTTGTACTTATATGTATATATCCTGACGACACTGTTTTCAAACATTTACATTTCAAAAAAAGCTGAGCGGATTTTCCCGTTTCTGCGGGATAAAAATATTGCTCCTGTTGAAAAGCAGGAGCGGAAGCACATTTTAAAAAATATCCGTGCCATGATGATGCACAAAATCGGAGATGTGATTGTCAATAACACTGACAACCTGCTGATTTCAAGCTTTGTCGGCATTGCCAGTGTCGGCTGTTATTCCAATTACTATCTGCTGATTGGCTCTGTCCAGCAGGTCTTAAACGAAACCTTTCAGGGGATTACCGCCAGTGTCGGCAATCTCGGTGCAACAGCTTCCAAAGAGCGGGTGCAGACGATTTTTTCTTCCGTCTTTTTACTCAACCACTGGATGTTTTCTTTTGCCGCAATCTGCCTGTTTGAGCTGCTCAATCCCTTTATTGTGCTGAGTTTCGGTGAAAAATATTTGTTTACAACCGATATCGTATGGATTCTGTGCATTAATTTTTATATCCGGGGGCTTACCCGTTCCTGCCTGATTTTTAGAAATTCTTTGGGATTGTTCTGGTATGACCGATATAAATCCATTGCCGAAGCACTGATTAATCTGATTGTTTCCATTATACTGGCACAACGCTTTGGTACATTCGGCGTTTTTATGGGAACTTTTATCAGCACCGTTACCACAACACTCTGGATTGAACCGTTTGTTTTATATAAGTATCACTTCCAGACACCGGTATTTCCGTATTACCGCAGACTTTTGCTCTACTGTATCGAATGTGGCGCTGTATGGCTGACAGCTCATTTTTTATGCGAAAAATGCACAGCTGCATTTCATATTACCGGCATCATTCCCGATATGACACTGCGTCTGGTCTGCTGTACGTTAGTAGTAAATTTTGTCTTTATCATACTTTATAAAAACAATGATGCTATGCAGCTGTTACTTCATAAATGGAGAGGATTACGAAAATGAGAAACGAAGATTTTATATTGCTTCATTTTTTAAAATTTGCACTTTCCGGCGACCCGGCTATAGGCTTTGACAAAGAATCCGCCGACCGGGAACAACTTCGCCTTGTATCGGATTTCTTTAAAAAATACTCTGATGATATGAACTGGACAGAACTGATTCATACCGCAGACAGACACAGTGTCTTATCCCTGCTGTATGATACGCTTACCGCCGTCAATGTCTGCGCAGCGCAGTGTGAAACGCAAAATTCCACGCCGATACAGAATCAAACCGGCAGTTTTATACCGGCACAGACTTTACAGATACCGCAAATCCCGCAAGACCTAATGCAACAGGTACAGATAAAAAGCACGCAGATTGTCCTGCAAAATTACCGACTGTTATATTACAGCAGTTTTTTAATTACCCTTTTGGAAGAAGCCGGCATTTCTGTCCTGCTTTTAAAAGGCTGGCAGACTGCACAGCTTTATCCTGTCCCGGAAGCGCGCAAGTCAGGAGATATCGATTTGCTGATTCCAGATCCTGCACAGTTTGAACAGGCTGTCTGCGTTTTGGAAAACCACGGATTTCAAAAAGAATCCACACAGCTGACACATCACCATACTGTATTTACGGCTCCGGAACATTTTCATATTGAACTGCATGCCATGCTTTCCGAACCATTTGAACAAAATGAACTAAATACAGACATTGCGGCGCTTTTACCTGAATATAATAGTCACAGGATTCACAAAACCATACTGGGATATCCCATCTGTGCCGCCACTGACCCCTACGATGCGTACTATCTGCTTTTGCATATGTTACAGCACTTTGTGCGTGCGGGTTTTGGTGTAAAGCTGTTATGTGACTGGACAGTCTTTTGGAAACGCGGCCTTTCACAGGACACAAAAGAGGTCTTTTTACAGCTTCTAAAAAAAACACGGCTTGAAAATTTTGCGAAAGCGGTTACGGCGCTGTGTGTACTGTATCTGGGACTGCCTTACACGCAGATTTCATTTTTATTTGGAAATGTTTCTGAAAAGGAGGCTCTTTCCCACAACCGCAAGCATTATGCATCCTTAATGGATGAAATACTGGAAGCGGAAGAATTCGGACATTCCAGCACTAACCGTATGGTATTTTTAAAAAACAGCAGTCTGACAGGGTTTCTTTGTGAATTCCACCATCAGATGAAACTGGGAAACAGCCATTCCGACTGTATCCTTTTATGGCCATATCTGTGGTGCACAACACTTATCCGTTTTTTGAGAAACAACCGCAGAATCCGCAAGACAAGTACCTTGTCCATTTTTAAAAAGGCTTCCCAGCGAAGCCGTCTTTTGCGGGATTTAAAACTTTTTGAAAAATAGGTCAAAAGTATTGACTGACTAAATAAAAAGGATTATTCTAATACAGAAATGTAATGAATTGGAGGTTTATCAGTTATGGCAAACTATGAAAAACCTGTCATTATCGACACAGAGGAGCATTATGAAGGGGTATATGCTGCCAGCGGTGACAATACAGACAGCGGGGTTTCCGCACCGAAATGCGACAGCAAATACATGAATGGTGTATGGCATGCACCGGACTATAATAATACAACTTCTTATATCCAGCGTTTCGGCTGTAACGGATGTCCGGCTTTCCGTTACAACGGCTGCGGACTCCAGCTTGAAAAATACTGGGGAAGCTACGATGTTGATAACGGCAACCGCTATCCGAACTGGGAGCGTATCGGACACCAGCCTTATGATGCGATTGACTGGGGCGATGTCGGTATGTGCTAATACATAAGAATCCGTAACAGGCGGCATACAAAAAATCATCAGGGATTTTTAAAAGTCCCTGATGATTTTTTGTATTTCTTCCGGCAAAAGCTGCCTGCAGCGTGTATCCTGTATGGCATATACATTTTTACATAATTTCAATGCTGTCGGGCGGTGTGTCGTAACAATGCACGTTCTCGGCAGTGAATCTTCCATAATATTTTTTAAAACCTGTTTTTCCGTTTCAATGTCGAGTGCCGAAGTGGCTTCATCGAGGAGCAGTACCGGTGCATTTTTAAGCAGTGCCCTTGCAATGGAAAGGCGCTGTGCCTGCCCTTCGGAAAAATTGTTCCCACGTTCCCCGATTTTTTCATAAATTGTATCCGGCAGCTGTTCAATAAATTCCCATGCACACGCCTTTTTTAAGCACTCAATGATTTCCTCATCTGCTGCATCAGGTCTGACACTGCGCATATTGTCAGCAATCGTTCCCGAAAACATTGCATTGCCCTGCGGCACATACGCATAAAGCTGTCTGGTGGCAGGAGAGAGCGGCAGTGCCTGTGAATCCTTCTGGAGCTGGCTGTTTCCGTCCTGACCGGCATCACCTGCATATAGCTTCATCGTTCCCTGCTGTGGTTCAAGTAAAGACAGTAAAAGACGGAGCATTGTCGTTTTTCCGCCGCCGGAGGCTCCGACCAGCCCTGTAAGCTGTCCCGGTTCTGCTAAAAAATCCACCTTGTTTAACACCTGTTTTCCGGTATGATATGCATACGATACATTTTCCATGCAGATTCCGATTCCCGACTGCTTATTTTTCTTATAAAATACTTCTGCCTGCTTTCTATCCGAAAAATCTTCATGCGGCATATCCAGAATATCCATCAGCCTGCCTGCCGAAGTCGTTATCGAAACAGCTGTCGGAACCATGCCGATTAAGGCATTCAACGTACTTGTAAGACTGCCCGACAGCGATAAAAAAAGCGTCATTGTACCGTATGTAATTGCCCCGGTAAACACCCGGTAAATGCCGAGCGCGTAACAGCTGTATGAAACCACAATCCCCACAAAAGACATCATAATCGATGTAAATGCACTGAGCTTCTGAAATTTCTTTTTCATCAAAAAATAGTCTTTTTGCAATTCCTGTAACTTGAAGACGTAGAGTGGAATTAAATCAAATGCCTTAATTGCCTGAATATTTGAAAAGGTTTCCTGATGAAATCCCGACATTTTCGCATTCATTGCCGCACTCTGTTTATTATTAGCCTGCATTTTGGAAAGAAGCGTTTTTGACATCACAATACTCACCGGGATTCCAATCAGCGCCAGCAGGGCAAAGGTAACATCATAGTAAAATACCACTGCAAAAGACGTTATAAATTTTGCGGTATAAATAATCAGATTCGGTATCCAATTTAACACACCCGATGAAATCACAGATACATCACTGCTCCAGCGTGTCAGCAAATCTCCGGTATGATATGCCATTAACGGTTCTAACCGCGTTGTCAGCATTTTCTGAAAAATATCTGCTTTCATTTCCTGATCTACCTTTAACGAAATCATGTTCGACAGATAATTTAACAACTGTGTCACACAGATATTTCCGGCTGAAAATGCGATATACCACACAAAAGTCATAACAAGCCGCGAAGCCTGATGTCCGGTAATCAAATCAACCAAATCTTTGGAGAGCAGACTGCTTACCAGTCCGATTACCGTACCGAGAAGACCCGTTCCCGTGTAAAACACGATTTCTTTCCAGTACATTCTCACATACGAATAAATCCATACAGTCTGAATCCAAAGCTGCTTAAACCGCCCGCTTTTTAGCCGCTCACAAATCCACTTTATTTTTTTCTTCATTTTTCCTTCCTTAATAATATATGCTAGTCCTTTTTTTCTGCCAACCAACCGCCTTTACGCACCGTCATTATATTGTTAAATATTTATCAATATATTCTTTCATCACAGCCGCCGCAGACGGTTCCTGCGTACAGTAAAGCTGCCGGATTGGAATACGGTCCGAAAGTTTTTCTGCAAATAAAAGACTGTCATCAACCTGTTTTTCTGTCCATGCCGGTGAAATCATACGCTGTGCGGTATAAAGCTGTCTTTCGTCCTGAGGCAGTTTACAGACCCGGTTCTCCGTTCCTCGTTTTAAAAGAATAATGCCGCCAAGCGGGTATTTTTTCGTTGTATAGACACCGGAAGTCCCGCACCATGGAATCCCATAGACAAAGACTTCGTCCTTTTCCATACCGAGCAGATTCAGATCGCCGTTTAATACCGGTACAGCATAAAGCTTTTCCCACAATTTAACATGGGTCGTTTTTCCCGTACCTGATGATGCCGAATACAGCCACGCCTTTTCTTGATAATAGTTGGAAGCTGAGTGCAGTGCATATTTACCGTGCAGTGCCGCAAGATAAAAAAATGCCGCGCGGAAACCATAAAACAGTTCATCAACTGCTTCCTGCTGCGTCGAGCCGTCATAATAAAATACCGCTTCTTTACCGTCAAAGGAGAGCATGCACAATGCCAGATGATGATTGGACGGAAAACGCAGCATATAATCTCCACTGCACCGGTAAACATCTAACTGACTGCCAAACAATAGCAGTTCTCCTGCAATTTCCGGTACTTCTGACAGCGATCTGACATGCCAGCTCTGGGAAATACCGCTTTGCTTAACCGTATGAGCTGACGGATTCTCTTTTCCGTCCTCTAAAAAAGGTTCAAAAAACGCATGAAGCCATTCCTTTCTGCCTTTATAATGCACCTGAATGCCTGCGATATTGTAACGGCAGTAATACGCATTTCCCTTTGCCTGAAACGGAGCAAACGGAAATGCCTGCATTTCCTTAGCGGAAGCCTGTATCATGCCAAACTGAAACAGCGTCAGCACATATGTACTTAAATCACTGCTTATGGAAGCTGCTGTGACTGTGGAAGCTTCTTCGCCTATAGATGCGGGTTTCACGGTTTTGGTGTTCTCTGTCATTTCAATACTTTTCACATATTCCGTATAGGAAGATAACAGTTCTTCCCATGATAAATCCTTTTGTAACAAGTCCCAGATGACACAGCCGGTCTGATTGATTTTTAAACAACGGCGCCTGTCTGCAATCCGCTGTCCTGTCGGTATAATATAAAATGTATCCGCAAGCTGTCTTATCACATAACCCGCCCTTGTTTTCATCTGCACATCCGCCTTTCTTCATTTCTATATTACTTTTTTCATGTGCTTTCTTAAACGCTTTTTTATCATATCATTATTGCATTTCCTTGACAATAGCAGGCTTTACGACTTATAATTTAATTAAGTATAAGATTCATTTATGGAGGTAATTTATTATGTCTGCATATGAAAAACCAATGATTCATGTTGTTCCTGAACAGGCAGAAGGTATTTTTATGGCAAGCGGTGATAAAACTGTCTGTCGCTTTGGCAGAACGGAAGCAAATCCCGGCGCTGATACCTGTCAGGCCTGTTCTAAATCCGGCGGTACGGCTTCTAAGCTTGCCGAAAGCACATTCCGTTCTGATTATAACGGATGTCCTGACAATATGCCGGAAAAGCAGTAGGACAAGTGATGCAGACAACTACTTCGGAATCTTTACCTCGTACAATTCCTGAATTGCTGGAAAACCATACCATTCAGGTTCAGCCGCAGGGCTACAGTATGTATCCGCTTTTTGTGCCCGGCAGGGATTCTGCCGTCATTGAAAAAGCGGACTGTAACCGGCTAAAAAAAGGTGATGTCATTTTATACCGCAGGGAGAACGGTATACTGGTTTTACACCGGATCTGCCGTATTACAAAGGACGGCTTTTATACGGTGGGAGATAATCAGACCGCAGTGGAAGGACCTCTGACCGCTTCGCAGATTAGCGGAAAACTGATACATATTATCCGCAACGGACATTCTTTTTCCGTAAATCACCCGGTTTACCGGATTCTTTCCGGATTCTGGCTGTTTCTGCGCCCGGTTCGCCGTCCCATTTGTCTGCTGACTGCAAAGTTGAAAATTATTGTAAATATATTTTTGATAAGGTACTAGAAAAAAGTTAGGCCTTTTCAAGTTTTTTATTTCTGTTATAATACTAAACATAACAAGCACACAGTTATTTATTTAACTAAAAGCTTATTACAATTCCCCCTAAAGAAATCGCTTCGGCGGTTTCTTTTTTTTGCATTTTTTAAAATTATTTCTTTTTACAGTCTTTGAAGCTTTTTGTCAGGAACCGGTATAAGATGTACGGTTTAGAAACGACTTTTTATCTTTATGAGCTTTCTGGTTTTACTGCCTGATTGCTTTCTGTGACATTGTTGGAGATTTTTTGATTTTGTGCTATACTGTGTATCAGATGATTTTACAAAGCGGCTGTTTTCCGATAACTTCCGGTATTCCTGATGACAGAATATAATTCACGAAAGGAAAATAGCCATGATGGCAGATGAGAAATCGCCTATGCGAATTTCTCATCGCCTCTTCACAACAAGTTGCTCAGAAATGGAGATTAACATGACATTTTTATTTACACTTTTTGTAACATTTTTTGCGGGCATGGGTGCGGGACTTGGCACCGGCTTTGCCGGAATGAGCGCAGCCGCCGTAATCAGCCCAATGCTGATTACATTTTTAGGCATGGACCCTTATATGGCGGTCGGCATTGCATTGTCCTCTGATGTCCTCGCAAGTGCAGTTTCTGCATTTACCTACGGAAAAAATAAAAATCTGGATATCCGCAATGGTCTGATTATGATGGTGAGTGTACTCACCTTTACCATTGTCGGCAGCTACATTGCAAGCCTTGTTCCATCGGCAACGATGGGTAATTTTTCAGTCTTTATGACATTCCTTTTGGGTGTTAAATTTATTGTAAAACCTGTTATGACGACCAAAGAAGCCATGCAGGGCATTTCTGCCGGAAAAAGAGCCGTTCAGTCTGTCGTCTGCGGCGTTATTATCGGTTTTATCTGTGGATTTATCGGTGCAGGCGGTGGTATGATGATGCTTCTGATTTTAACAAGTGTGTTAGGGTATGAGTTAAAAACTGCGGTCGGCACAAGCGTTTTTATTATGACTTTTACTGCGCTGACCGGTGCTTTATCCCACTTTACCATCGGTGGTGCGCCGGACTGGACTGTTTTTGCACTTTGCATTGTCTTTACTTTAATCTGGGCACGCATTGCCGCATTGTTTGCCAATAAAGCAGCACCAAAGACCTTAAACCGTGCAACCGGCATTGTGCTTGTTGTACTTGGGGTTGTGATTTTTGGATTTTCGGTATTGTGAAATCTGACTGATACTTGTTTAACAGCTCAAGATAGATATAAAGCATATTTAGATTATTTTGAAATTAAGTACTGTTAAAAAGGGGCTGTCGCACTAAGTAATGAGTGCGCAGCTCCTTTTAATCATATTACATCTCCATAGGAATTCCTACATATTCATTCCATATTTCTTCTGCTGTATCTTCAATTGAATAATGCATTATAAAATCAGGAGAAGTTTTTAACATTTTATTTATAGTTGATTTAGCAATGATATGCTGTGCTTCAAGTTGAGATACATTATGGTCTTCAACTAACTGTTCCATTAAATAAAACTTATATTTTTCTATAGATAGATTATTCATTTACAACATCTCCCTTCTTTTCCTTTATTATATCACAACCTGTCAACTGTATATAATTTAAACTTTTATATGTATGAAAAGATATTTGTTTTGTAATATAACTATACAACATACTATCTATATCATTAGTCTTAACTCTTTCTTTTAAAGTATTCAAGTTTTTGGCTAATAAAACAATTTCATTATCTGCAATAGAACCCTGTACTATATCATATTGATGTTTGACATTATGAAAATGAGAACCAACTGAATCCATATAATCAAAGCCATTTCTATTATTAATGATAAATTGTGCCCATTTTATATCTGTTTCAGAAAAAGTTAATACATTACAATTCTTTTTTGCCTTTTCTAAATCAAAATTATATGTTAATATACAAGGTTTTACATTTAATTCACTATCATAAGCATTAGTCTTATTTGCCTTATTTATAGCTGTACTCATGGCAAAATTAAATGATGGCGTAGTATAAAATCCTTGCCCAAAATCAACCTTTGGTTTCCCACGTTCTAGTTTTATGCCATTTTTAATGATATTTTCAGCCCCTGTAGATATCGTACCATGATATAACTTCATATAGTTCCCCAATCATTAGTATTTAATAATAATATTATATAACAATGTTCGACATAATACTACTAAAACATATATTCTAAATATGTAACCCTTTTTTATAGAGTGGTTGAATTGTTGTGATATAATAGTAGAATAAATTCACATTAGAACTAATGTTCAATCTTTGTCTTTTGTAATTCTTTCAGATTCTGGTTTAAATCCTTAAATGTGTCAATAAAATCCTTATTAGTTTCATTTCCGGCAATAATATGTCTGATAAAATTCTCTTTATTATTTCCATATATTTCAGCCAATACTTCTGGATAACCTGTCTTGAGAGATGAGAAAAATTCTTCATCAACCTGCACTTTTTCTAATACAGCGTTAACGTATTGAGTTTTATCATCATTATATACATTCTCTAATTGCGCAAACAGTTCTTGCTCATTAATAATACCAGCTATATATTCTGATAAAGCTTCTTTTGCTTCTGGATACTGCTTAATAATACTCTTCATAGAAGATACGCCAATTTTACCTACTTCAGACATTTCTTTTTGGACTGTCTTTAAAAGGTCGGCTTCGGATTGTAAGTCGGCAAGAGTGGCTTTAGAACTTCCTTTGTCGTCTGATTCAGTGAGTTGTGATATGAGATCGAGAAAAGTGTCGTTCTTTGATATAGATGTTTCTAAATATTTCTTCTTTGCTTCAGTGGCATCATCACAAGCTTTTTGAATTTCTAACCACTTATCAACTTCTTCCTTAGTTTTAACATTTTCACCAAACCAAGATTCCCAATCAGCATCTGTACCATATTTTTCTTGAGCAGAACTAATTGTATCGTTATAGTATTTGTCAAAAACTTCTTTGTCATCTGGAGTTTCTGTGCTATTATATTCATCAAACTTCTTATATAAATCTAGAAGTCTATTTACAAGTTCTTCCTTGCCTTTAATAATTTTACCGTTAGAATCATATAATGCATCATCTTCGTCCATCAAAGCTTCGATATAAGCAGAAGCAGAGTCTTCAACTGATTCAATATAGGCTTTTTTGCTTTCTATATCTTTTTCATTGTTCTTCCATTCTTTATCATCTTGAAATTGAGAATCATTATTATTATATTTTTTCTCAATTTCTCTGCGTTTTTCATAAAGAGCTTCAAGTTCTTGATTATTTTGCTTTGCTTGTTCTATATCCCAATTAGCCGCATCAATTCTATCGCCTTTATCATAGACATAAGGATTATCCTGTAATGTCATATCCGGGTCGTTAATTGCGTAATGTCCGTTATAACTTTCTAACTTTTTCGTAATTGCATCTTGTGCTTTATCAGCAGCATCCTGACCCTTTCTTTGAGCAATAGTTTCCTTTAATTTATCTAATTCTTCTTGTTCGACAATTGTAAGAACATCTTTGTTCTGTAATTCCTCAATTCTATCTTTTGTAGTTTTAAGCTCATCATTTAAGTTTTTGATTTCAGTGGTAACATCATCATATTCTTGTTTAGATTCTTTCGCTTTTTTCTGCAAATTTTTAAGAGTATTACCGAATTGAGCATATAATGCAATAGCTGTGCCAACCACAGCAATAGTTGTCATTATTGGATGGTTTATTAATGCAACACCCAATCCTTTAAATGCATTACCTAATCCAATAGTAGAAGCTGTTGCTTTCTTTTCAGCCGCCGCTACAGCATTAACCGATGCAGCATTAGCTAAGTCAGCAGCGGTAGTTTCAAGGATTTCACCTTTAAGACCTTTTGAGGAAAGGATTAATTTAATTTGGTTCTCATTCAATTTAGATTGAGCAAGAGCCATTTTAGTAGCATCAATGGAATATTCTGAAAAAGCATCTATCAATAATTTATTGGACATTGCCTTTTGTGGCATTCCAACGTTTCCAATTTGTGATATTTTTTGGAGAGCTTCCTCAAGTTTAGATAATGCGGATGTAGACTCGCCTAAAGTCTTTAATTGCATAATATCTATATTTTTGCTATAATAAAACAAAAAAGAGGAGAGTTAGTTATGAACTTAGAAGATGCACGACACTATTTTAATTATGAAATAAATGATAACGAAGCAACAAAAATTTTTGTATTAATAGCCCAAAATCAAAATCTAAAAGGAATGTCATATGTTCAAGAAATAACAAATTGCTCTGATGAGGACGCTCAAACACTATGGAGTGAACTTAAAAATCAATATGGTACAAAAGAAACTAATCCAGCAATTCCCGACCTAACTCCACAGCAAATCGCTGCCGCCAATGCACAAGCCCAAGAGTGGTTGAATAAGGTTCACTGTCCATATTGCAATTCAACAAACTGCAAGAAAATATCAGGTGTATCAAAAGCAACATCAGTAGCAATGTTTGGCATCTTTTCGCAAAAGGTCAAGAAACAGTGGCATTGTAATAATTGTAGGAGTGATTTTTAGATAAGATTTAGATGGTAGGAGCGTAGTGAAAATATTAAAAGAATAGAGAACTTAAAAATTAAAGTGAGAGAGGCTTAAATGCAACCTCTCTCATAATGTCTCCGCTATATATTTTTAATTTAAAATCTAATGTTTTCAACAATTTTAGTGTATTATTAAAAAATGGATATTTTTTAATAAACATTCTATCTCGTATATCTTCTAAAGTCATTAAATAATAATCATTTGAAAAGTATATCTCCATCTTTTTCTATTTTTCGAATTGTTTCAAAATTCAAATTATTATCTATTGTATTATCAAATTTTGAGCCATCGTCAACTACCTCCTGCATAATATTTTTCCATTGTCTAATTGTTAGTTGTTCTTTATTTTTAAAATATTGTTTTTGTGCCAAAGTTTCAAAATTGTCTTTGTGTTTTTCTAATCCTGCAATCGCTGCTTTATACGGGAAATCTTTTGCTTTATGTACGGTCATTACACCATCTGGAAGACCTATCGTTGATCCAAGACTAATGGTAATTATTTCAAATTCACTTCCGTTAAATCCACATATAATATCTCCAATATCATATTGTTTCTTATTAGTCATGTGTTCTTTATACATTTCATTGTATCTATTTAAAATAATATTTACAAAATCATCATATGAAATATCAAACATATTATCTGAATTTAGAAAACCGTTTGCCATATCATAGTAGCAATACCCGTGAAATAATTCAGAACTATCAAATGGATCGCCAGTAACGCCAAACATAATATTTTTGTTTAATTTAATAATTTTATTAAACCCACCAAAGTGTTCATTTGTTTTAATATTTGTCATTCTACTATCACCAGATATTACACATATACTATCGGTTATAACTGCTTGAATTATACTCATAGTAACCTCCCGATCATCAGTATTTAATATTGCTATTATATACCAATAATCGACATATTTCTATAAGAACATATGTTTATAAAATCTAACGAAACATACATTCAATCAAATTTAATATCACAACCATAAAACAATATTATACTCTCCTAAATCTATAATACAGTATTTTCTTCATTATAATATAATTCGATATGCATTACATCAGATAATCTTAACATAATTGTAGTTGGATATGATATGTCCGCAGAATTTCTAATATCTTCTCCTGACTCAATAATATAATCTGCTAAAATAATCCATGAGTTCTTACCTTTTTCTTGGTGAAAAAGCAGTTTACCAGTATAAACCCAATCATTACATACAATCCTAAGAGTTGTACCATTTTTATAATCTATCACATCTGAAAATATATCTTCATGTGTAGACTTGTGATTAATCATTCTAAAATATTTATTAAACTTAGAGCCTTCTGTACATTTTATACATATAATTGACAATATTAAAGCAGCTGTACATAATATAATAGCTCTTATATTCCAGTTTTGCGATTTAACAAATATTAAAAACACAGCTTTTAATATGTAACTTATTGCAATACTTCCTTTGACACATTTTTTGACACATTTTTCATAAAAGATATAAGAAAATATAAGAAGTTATACAAGATAGTATATCATATATTATAGTTATATATGATAAGTGAACACGTGTGGAAGTCGTGCATATCCAGTGTTTATGCGATTTTCAAGAGATTTTTAATATAGACCATAATAAAATTTCAGAAAACCGCCTTATAACTTCGTTAAACCTGACTTTAGCGAAGTTATATATTGAATATAATATACGACCCCTTTTTACTTTCTTTTAATTAAAACATCTGTATATTTCAGCATGGAATTTCACGCTGAAATTTTACCCGCTACGCAAAAAACACCCACAGGCATTTACTTTTAGCTGTGGGTGTTTTACATCATTTACTGAATTTTAAATTTTGAAACATTTTCTATCAGATTCTGAACATGTACATTCAGATTCTGAATTGTTTCTGTTGAACTATGGACCATATCTGCCAGTTCTTCCGCCATTGCAGAAGTTTCCTCTGTAGATGCTGCATTGCCCTGTGCAAATCCATTGAGCTTCGTTAAAGCATCTGTGATATTCTGGCGCTGGATTTCAATGCTGGCAATCATGTTATCAATTGCGCCGACCGAGCTGACACAGGCTTTCAGGCTGCTGCTTAATGCGTTGAAATCGTTCTGTGCCGCATGAATATATTCAAACTGCTGATGAACATCGGTCTGCATGCCTTCCATGACATGAATAAACTGATTGGAGTTTACCAGAAGTTCTTCTACAACGTGGTCAATTTCCACGACATTTTCAGCAGACTGTTTTGCAAGGTTGGCAATCTGTTCTGCAACAACCGCAAATCCCTTTCCTGCTTCTCCAGCTCTTGCCGCTTCAATTGAAGCATTTAATGCAAGTAAATCCGTCTGGTCTGCAATATCGTTAATCAGATTTGCAGCATCTTTAATCTTCTGTGCAGATTCATTTGTCTTTGCCGCCTGATCATACATATCCAGAATCTGTGTTCTTGTCACTTCACTGATACCGACAAGTTCATCTAATGTCTTTGTTGAAGTATCATTTAACGTCTGCATATCCTGTGCATTACTGTCTAAATGTTCTACTTCTTTTTCTGTCTGCACAATGCCATTGCCGATGGCTTCAACATCTTCTGTGGCAGCTCTTGTATACTCTGCCTGTGAAGTTACATTCTGCGTAATATCATCTACTGCCGTTGATACGTCGCTGATAGATACAGACATCCGTGTAAAGGCTTCCCTGAAGCTGTCAAGTGCCGTACTGATTTCTTTCGATACGCCTGAAATATTGGCTACAAGTTCTTTAATATTGCCCTGTGCCGTATTTAAGGAAACGGCAGTCTGACCGATATCATTCATAATCTTTACCGAAGCATCCTGCGTAATGTCGCCGTCTGCAATTCGCGCCGCCATCTGCTGAATCTGCTTTAACGGCTTCACAATAATATTTTCACTTTCAATATAAGAAAGAATAATTGCAACAATTAAAAGGATTACTGCAACAGCCACAATCATCATAACCATTGATGAAAAATTATCACGAATCTGTCCCTTTACTTCTGACATTTCAGCTTCCATATCATCGACATAATTGCCTGTTGTTACAACCCAGCCCCACGGCTCAAATTTTTGTGAATAAGCCACTTTTAAGGCAACTGTCACACCATCTGCTTTTGTAAAATAAAACTGATTATATCCGCCGCCGTTATTAGCTGTCTTCATAATCTCCTGAATAATCATGACACCGTTCTGATCCTGCAAGGTATAACGGTTCTGCCCTTCATTCTGTGGCAGAATCGGGTGCATGACAAGACTGTAATCGCTTGCATCGATCCACATATATCCGCTGTTATCATCTCTGTAACGCATTTTACGGACTGCTTCCTTTGCTTCTGTCTTTGCCTGTTCTTCTGTAAGTTCGCCAGCTTTAAAACGGTTGTAATAGTATTCCATCACCGCGATAGAAGACTGTACCTCAGATTTGATTTCCGTATTGTAGCCCTGATTCATTGCATCTTCATAATTGCTGTATGCCATATCGGTCGAGGAACGGATATAATAAATCGCCACACCCGACACAACTGCCGCAACAATCAATGCAATTGCTGCATACGTGATAATCAGAAACTTTTTCAAACTACTTTTTCTCATAAGCCATACCTCGTTTTATCCTTATTCGGTGTATATCATTGAGGCAGTATAAAATAAAAAAAGAACCGCAGAAAGTGAAATTCCACGGTTCATACATCTATCCGGCACGATTATGTACTCTTTGTTATTGTATATTCCCCAATTCACCCCTATGAGGAAATTATAGCATAATTAGTTTGTTTTTTCAATAAGCAATTCCAGTTGTTTTGCCGCTTTACCGCTCATAATCAATTCTCTTGCCTTATCAACTGCCTCCTGCATGGTCAGATTATCGGAAGCAATATAGATTGCCGCACCGGCATTTAAAAGAACAGCATCCATCTTTGTCCCCTGCTTTCCGGCTAAAATATCTCTTGCAATCTGCGCATTTTCCTGTGGTGTTCCACCAACCAGTTCTTCTTTATTACAACGCTTTAAACCGAACTGCTCCGGTGTAATTTCATAACTTTTAAAGGTATCCCCCTTAAACTCACAGACCTTCGTCGGAGCGCTTAAAGAAATTTCGTCAATGCTGTCGGTTCCGTAAACAACCATGGCACGTTTTACACCAAGGTTATGTAAAACATGTGCCAGCGGTTCTACCAGTTCAGCGCTGTATACACCCAATAACTGCATGGTTGCGCCAGCCGGGTTTGCGAGTGGTCCTAACACATTGAATAAGGTACGGATTCCCATTTCCTTTCTGACACCGCCGACAAAACGCATGGCTGTGTGGTATTTCTGTGCAAATAAGAAACACATATTGATTTCTTTTAAAACCTGCGCACTCTGCGCCGGCGCAATATCAATTTTTACGCCGAGTGCTTCAAGGCAGTCTGCTGTGCCACATTTGCTGGAAGCCGCTCTGTTGCCGTGCTTTGCAACCGGGATTCCCGCAGCCGAAGCCACAAATGATGACAATGTGGAAATGTTAAAGGTGTTTGAGCCGTCCCCGCCTGTTCCTACAATTTCAAGGACATCCATATCATTTAAAAAGCGTTCACAATGCGCGCGCATGACCTTTGCTGCCGCCGTGATTTCATCAATTGTTTCTCCCTTCATGGCTAATGCCGTAAGAAAAGATGCTTTCTGGGCATCCGTTGCCTGATTGGTCATGATTTCTTCCATGACTTCACCCATTGTTTCTGCTGTTAAATCGTTTCTTTTTACTAACTGTGCAATCGCTTCTTTAATCATTGTTTTTACCCCTTTTCTTTTATAAATAAGAATATGCTTTGCACATTCTCGCGCCGAGCGCGGTCGTTTGCAACAAACTACATCTTCGCGCGAGTGTGCATCATCGGCACGTAGTGCCTTTTGTGTAATAGGGAATTCTATCGGAATTTCCTATTACATAAAAAAAGTCCCTGAATGAACAAAATTACATCGTTCATTCAAGGACGGTTCTTCTTACCGCGGTGCCACCTTGCTTTGTATCCGGCTCTGCCGCCGGTCACACAACTCTATGGAATACTATCATATTCCCGGCATGTAACGTATGCCTTACGTTATGGAATACTAAAGATAAATAAAATCAAGTTATCTCTTTGACCATACCCTCCGTGGTCCATTTAACAGACTGCATACTGCCGGTTCTCAGCACTCCCGGCTCTCTGTAAGCGCATCTTCTGCTGTTATCTCCACTTCAACAGTTTCTCACCTATTCAATTCTATTAGGATTAATTATACGCTGTCAGCTTCATTTGTCAACCCTTTAATAGCGCACAAAGCTGTTCTTTTTCAAAAATATCGTCAAATAAAAATTCTTCCGCAAGGTCTTCAAGATTCTCCTCTGAATACTCAACTTCTCTTGAAAAAATGTGAATGAGTTCCATACGGTCTTCAAATCCGTACTTTTCACCATTCTGAATCCAGCGCAGAAAATCCATTTCCTGTAACACTAAGTAATTGGCTGTAATCAGCTGTGCTTTGCCGTATACGTCATGGTCGTAAGCGGCTTTCATAAAATAACGGAATACAAAATACGCTATCAGATTGATATATTCCCGCTCACGCTCCTGCACTGACCTTTTGAAACGCACAAAGCTGTCCTTGTATGCCTGTGCTGAAAAATCCTCTCCATGCAATACCGAAAAAAGGGCTTCCTTCTGCCGGTTCCAGTCCTCATTTAAAACTTCCAGCGCATCATACGCATACAAAATGCGTTCCAGCCCGTCCTGACGGTCAACATCGGCACTATCGCTCTGTGCTGTCTGCGGAACGTTCGCCTGACGGTCTTTTTGCTGCTTTGGTGTATCTGTATCTGTAAATTTTCCCCACTCCGTATAACTGCTTTGCGCAATCCAGGCGCAGGCGGCGGTATCATTGACATTGACCGCTTCCTGCAACTGATGACAGACTTCTAATAAAAGTATCAGCTTATCTTCCAATGACATTTTAGTATCGGTGAGCATTTCAAATATCTGACTGCGCACGGAAAAAAGCTGCTTTGCCAGTGGTGCATCAAATTCCGCATCGGAAACTTCTTCTTCCGAAATCGTTTCCTCGTTAAATGTAAATGCTTCCTTATCCTGACAGATAATTCTTGCGGCTTCTTCACAGGCAAGTCCGATGCCGGTTTCTTTGACCACACCGTAATATTCCGTATAGCGCGGAAACTGGGTACAGACAACACCCATTTTATCTTCACCAAGCACCTGATAAATCTCACACAGACCTTTGCTGTCCAGAAAAGGACATTTGCCGTCCTTTAAACGGAAACAGTATTCATCAGTGCGGGTAATGCTGTTTCTTAACCGGTCACCAAATTCTCCCTCCATGGAAAGGTAATACTGTGCTGTTTCCTCGTCAATATCAATCTCCCAGCCGCCGACACAACAGTTATCCCGGCAGTCCGAGGCTATACAGTGAAATGCTTTATAATAATGTGGTACACGCTGAATCAATCGTTCCTCTTTTCCGCAGTGCCAAACACTGCTTTATCTTTCTATTTTTAATGATGTTGCGGCAAATGCCCCAGTCATGCAGTCTACGGGTTGTTCCGTGCTTCGCACTGACATCATAAAATCTATTATAATGAAAGGAACATGAAAAAACAAGAACCTGTCATCTTAATAAAAAGCACCACTCCGGGCTGGCAGATGTTTAAATTTTCTGTCTGACGACCCGGAAAGGTGCTTATTTAATACTATTTATTTCCCTGTAAAACTGTTATAAGTTATAACTGACGGATATATTCCGAAGCTGAAACAGCGGCATTGGCGCCGTCTGCAACAGCTGTTATAACCTGACGTAAATGCTTCGTGCGCACATCACCTGCCACAAAAAAGCCGTCCTGTGAGGTCTTTCCGGTTTCATCTGCGACTACATAGCCCTGTGTATCCAGCTCTAGGAAGTCTTTTAAATGCTCCGTGTGCGGAATCATGCCAACTGCCACAAAAACACCATCGGTCTTTAACTTTGTGCCGTTATTTAACGTCACTTCTTCCACTTTCTTCTCTCCGGAAACCGCAGTAATCACTGCATTGGTAATCACCGTGATATTTTCCTTTTCACGGATTTTCTGTAAGGTTCTTGCAGAACCGCGGAATTCGTCCCGTCTGTGAACCAGATAAACCCGTGTACAGATATCGGACAGATACAGTGCATCGTCTAATGCGGTATCGCCGCCGCCGACAACAACTGCCGTTTTGCCCTTATAAAAAGCGCCGTCACAAATTGCACAGTAAGAGATTCCTTTTCCTGCGTAATCTGCTTCTTCCGGCAGACCTAACGGACGGTGTTTTGCACCTGCTCCGTAAATGACTGTTTTGGCTTTAATGACTTCGCCGTTCTCAAATGAAACGCTCCAGCTGTTTTCCTTTTTTTCAAAAGCAACGGCTTCACCTTCGTAAAATTCAACGCCTAATTTTTGGGCATCTTCTAAAAAGATTTCACCTAAGTCATAGCCGCTTTTGCCGACCAGTCCAAGGTAATTATCTACCTGACCGCTTTCTGCAATCTGACCGGTTCCCATGTATTCTTTTTCGACAACCAGCACCGAAAGACCGGCGCGCTTTCCGTAGATTGCCGCGCCAAGTCCTGCCGGTCCGCTGCCGATAATCAGACTATCCCACATAAAATTCCTCTTTTTCCGAAACATCGCCTTCAATATGGAATGAGTTGAGTACCGGATTTTCTCTGTCCATCAGGGATAAAATCAGATAACTTGCACTGCTGTCATATGCCAGACGCTTATCTTCCTCGGACGGTCTGGACGGTGATTCCGGATGAGAGTGCCAGTTGCCAAGCGGTTTCAATCCATTTGCACGCATATCCTTTACGGCTGCTAACTGTTCTTTCGGGTCCAGTGAAAAATGCTCATTGGAATGGTCAATATTGGTCAGCAGATAGACTTTTTCAATAATCTTGTCATCGCCGTCAATTCTTCCTGCAATCAGACCGCAGGCTTCATCTGGCAGTTCTGACTCTGCGTGTACCACCATTTTTTCATAATCTGTTTGTGAAAGTTTTACCATATCTGTTTTCCTTCCCTGTCTTATATTCGGCTTATTCTACTTGCCGTCACATTCTGCCTGTTCGTAATCGATTAATTCCGTAATAGTCGGATGGTCGCCGCATACTGCACAGCCTGATGTATCTGAAGGCAGCTTAATCTTACGGAATTCCATTTTTAATGCATCATAAGTTAATAAATAACCTGTGAGTAAATCACCGACACCTAAGATGTACTTTACAGCTTCCATTGCCTGAAGACTGCCGATTACACCGCCCATTGCACCGATGACACCGGCCTGCTTACAGGTCGGTACAGCATCCTTTGGTGGTGGATCTTTAAATACACAACGGTAGCACGGTCCCTCTCCCGGTACATAGGTCATTAACTGACCCTTGAAACGGATAATACCTGCATGGGAGAATGGTTTCTTTGCCATTACACAGGCATCGTTAATTAAGAACTTCGCCGGGAAATTGTCTGTACCGTCAATGATAAAGTCATAATCCTTAATTAAGTCCATAACATTTTCAGATGTAACAAATGTACGGTATGTATTGACTGTTACATCCGGGTTGATTGCGTTCATGGTTTCCTTTGCAGACTGTACCTTTGCCTTGCCGATATCTGCTGTTGTATGAATAACCTGACGCTGTAAATTTGATAAATCCACTTCGTCCGCATCTACGATACCGATTGTTCCGACTCCGGCTGCTGCCAGATATAATGCTGCCGGAGCACCGAGTCCGCCTGCACCGATAATTAATACCTTTGCATTTAATAATTTTTTCTGTCCCTTAGCGCCAACTTCCTTTAAAATGATGTGACGGGAGTAGCGCTCTAACTGGTCGTTTGTAAAAGCCACTACTGTCCACCTCCCATGAAATATAAGAATTCTACGTTGTCACCGTCTTTTAACTGCTGTGTTTCAAAATCTGCGCTCTTTGCAAATTCATCATTTACTGAAACGGTTACGTATTCCGGTGTTTCTACATTTTCCTGTGCAATCAGTTCGGAAATCGTGATATTGTCCTTTACTTCCTTTACTACGCCTGCTACTGTAATCTTCATTCTTTAAATCCTCCTTAAACATTTTCTGAAATGAATTTCTCTAAATCTGCTTTTTTCTGTACACCTGTCAGACGCTGTATTTCTTTTCCGTCTTTAAAAAAGACCAATGTCGGTGCCGATGACACTTCGTATTTTTCAACGAGTTCCAATTCATATGCGATATTGACTTTACCGACATATAACTTTCCGGCATAGCTTTCTTCTAACTCTGCCAGCACCGGTGACATTCTTTTACATGGAACACAGCTGTCAGAGTAAAAATCTACCAGTGCAAATGTTCCGTCTGCCAAAACCTTGCTGTCAAAATCCCCAGCATTAATTCGTTCTGCCATTATCGTACCTTCCTTTTCGTATTTTTTATTCGTCTTCAACCTTCTTGACAATCAAATCATAAGTTCCGTCTTCATTGTCAATGAGTTTTAAAATCTGATGTCCTTCTTCTTTGATGCTGCGTGGCACGTTCTGTACCGGTTCGCCGTCATTCATGCGGATGGATAAAATCTGTCCGTCATCTAATTCTTCGAGTGCTACCTTTGCCTTTACAAATGTTACCGGGCAGACAACATCGGTAATATCTACTGTATCATCTATCTGAAAATCAGCCATTTGCATATGTCTCCTTTATTACTTCTTCAAATTTTTCTTTTCCGACACGGTCAATTGTGAACTTAAAACGTTCTCCTGCCTGTGCATTCTGTTCAAAGAATGTAATTGCCGCATCACAGACCTTTAATAATTTATCATGGTCTTCAATAAACGGAATCACTGTATTACCCTTGTTGATGTGATTGCCAAATAATCCGCCAAAGGATACGATATAACCGTGTGTTTCATCGTATGCATTGGTTGGACAGGCCTTGGTACATCTTCCGCAGTAGTTACATTTGCTCTCATCAATGGTAATTTTACCATCTGTTAATGTAATTGCACCGCTACGGCATGCCTTTACACAGACACCGCACTGGATACAGTCGGATTCTTTCCACTGTACCTGAATACCACCTTTGATACCGACATCGTTTTCTTCGGATTTCAGACAGTTGTTCTGACAGCCTGTAATACCGAATTTAAACTTGTGCGGCAGTTCCTTTGCAAAATAACGGTCGTCCAGTTCTTTTGCAAGGGCATATGTATCAATACAGCCGCTTGGACAGATTGCTGCACCCTGACAGGCTGTAATGGTACGAACTCTCGGTCCGCATACGCCCGGTTCAACGTCCCCTTCTGCCAATGCTGCTTTCACTTCATCAATGTCATCTAATTTGATAAACGGAATCTCTACACTCTGTCTGGATGTCAGATGTACATATCCATCACCGAATTTATCCGAAACTTCAGCAATTTTTGCCAGCTGTTTTGCCGTAAGATTTCCTCCGACTACACGAAGTCTTAAAGAGAAGTTGTTTTTTTGTTTCTGGCGCATGAATCCGCCCTTTTTTAACACTGCATAATCTGTTGCCATTTGTACTTCCTCCTGATATAAAGCTTTCTTAGTCTAAATCCTTAATTGCCGAAGTAAAATCTTCTATTAAATCGCTGCCGTCTTCAATACCGACACTGACACGGATTGTATCTGCATAGACACCGGCATCCCGCATCTGTTCTTCTGTATTGTGGATATAAATTGTAGAAGCCGGATGAATGACTAACGTTCTCGCATCACCGATATTCGTTGCATTGAGTGCATACTTTAAATGGTTCATCAACTGGTAAGCTCTTTCCTTTGAACCGACACGCAGTGTCAGAATACCGCCGCCCATGCCGTTTAACTGGCTTTCTACCAGCGGCTTGTATGCATTATTTTCCAGTGCCGGATAATTTGCGGTTACACCGTTTAATCCATCAACTGCCTTTGCAAGTTCTAAGGCGTTAGAACAAATCTTATCCATACGCAGTCCTAAGGTGTCCATTCCGATAAAATTTAAAAATGCGTTCATCGGTGCTAAACAGCCACCCATATTTCTCCAGATTCCGTTACGCAGCTTTGCAACGTAGGCAAATTCACCATACTTCTGATATTCGGCAAATCCCGGATATCTTTTATTGTCCCATGAAAACTTACCACTGTCAACAATAACACCGCTGATTGCATTGCCGCCGCCATTGATATATTTTGATGATGAATGAACCACCACATCCGCGCCGTATGCAATCGGCTGTACCAGATACGGTGTCGCCGTTGTGCTGTCCACAATCAGTGGAATGCCCTTGCTGTGTACAAACTCGGAAACGGCTTTTAAGTCGATAACATCCAGTCCCGGATTGCCGATGACTTCGCCGAAGACAACCTTTGTCTTATCTGTAATAAGCGGTGCAATCTCCTCAACCGTAATCTGTTTTGCAAAACGGGTTGTAATTCCAAATGCCTTTAAATCACCGAATAAATCAATCGTTCCGCCAAACAGTCCGCTGCCTGCGATAATCTCATCGCCTGCTTCCAGAATGTTTAACAGGGCAAGTGTCACGGCTGACATACCGGAGGAACAGGCAACCGCTCCTTTTCCGCCTTCCAGTTCACAGACCCTTCTTTCAAAGGAATCTACAACCGGATTACTGATTCTTGTATAAGCATATCCCGGTGCCCTGTTATTAAAAACTTTTTCCAAATCCTGTGCTGTTTCATATGCAAAAGCACTGACCTGACTAATCGGTGGAAGTGTCGCTCCGTCAGGATACCGCTTAATTGCATTTCCATGCAGCAATTGTGTGTTAAATTTCATATCCCTCTTATTCCTATCTGCTTACTATGATTTCAAGTTGAATTTAGTATAATCCATATTCTCCCATGTGTCAACCACTTTTTCATGGAAAAAATACCATTTTCAAATGAGGTGTGCCGCTGCTGTATACCGCTGTATATAAACGCAGAGCCGGGCAGCCTGCCTCTTTCGGCACAGCTTTGCCCGGCTCTGGACGTGTCTATATGCTGCCCACGAATTGTTGTGCGCTTACGCACTCCCACAATTCTGCCCTCCTATGAGCAAGCTCCGGCGGGTGAAAGGCTTTGTGCCCCTGGCAGCATTAGATAAAATCTCCATGTACGGATACACCCGCCGCATAGGAAGATACCTTCTTCACAAATTCTGCCGCTTCGGATACGGTAATCGTACCTTCCGGCTGCCAGTTTCTATAATACGTCTTATCGTCCCGTGCAAAAGTCTTTCCTGCAAAAGCTTCATCTAATACGAGCAGTACAACGATACCTGCTTCTGTCAGGTGGTGCAGTACCGTTTCAACCGGTTCATCGGCTTCCGGTGCATACAGATAAGTATGTCTGCCCTCTGCGCTTAACTGCTTTTCTACCTTTTCTGCCAGTTCAAGTGTAATTCCGTTCTTTCCAACCGGGAATTCCACGGTTACTGCACTCTGACCGTTTAAAGCTGAACGAAGCTTTTTATTGACTTTCTTTTCTTCCAGTCCGTCTTCATCGGCATGCAGTTCAGTAACAACACCGCAGGCAGAAGTCATATTGGTTACACGATCAATTAAAATCAGTTCACCGAGTGTCTTATGTGCCGCAAATGTATCTGCCACGATTCTGTCCGCAAATGCGATTTCGCAGACTGCGATTTCATTTTTATGTACGGAAGATACTTCCTTTTTCTCGCCTGTATTGACATCAATTAATGAAACAATCTTTGTTACAAGCCCCGGAATCATCTTTGTGCCAAGTTTGATAAAGAAGTTCTTTCCGTTTTCAAGAGCATCATCATCCATCCACAGAATCGTTGCCGTAACGGCTGCGGCTGTCTTGATACCGGAATCTACGGATAATACACAGCCTCTGGATACGTCCATTTCCCTGTCTAACTGAATCGTTACCGGCTGGCCTTCCTGTGCGGCATCTACATTCTTATCACCTACATGGATACTCTTTACGTGTGCCTGCTCGTTGCTTGGCAGTGTTGTAATCGCATCGCCCACATGAATGTTTCCGGCTTCAATCTGACCCTGGAAGCCTCTGAATTCATGGTTTGGACGGCATACGCGCTGTACCGGCATATAAAAGCCCTGTTCCTTGGCTGCGGCTGTAATATCAACCTGCTCTAAGTACGAAAGGAGTGCCTGACCGTTGTACCATGGCATATTTGGTGATTTTACGGTAACGTTATCACCTTCTGTTGCAGATACCGGAATAATCGTTACGTTCTGTAAATCCAGTTCCTTTGTCAGTTCTGCAATCTGTTCCTGAATCTTTGCAAATACCTTTTCATCATAGCCTACAAGGTCCATTTTGTTGACTGCAAATACAAAGTAACGGATTCCCATTAATGCACAGATTCTTGCGTGACGTCTTGTCTGAACCAGCACGCCCTGTTTTGCATCGACTAAGATAACGGCTAAGTCTGCAAAGGAAGCACCTACTGCCATGTTTCTTGTATATTCTTCATGTCCCGGTGTATCGGCAACGATAAAACTTCTGTTGTCTGTTGTAAAATAACGGTATGCAACATCGATTGTAATACCCTGTTCTCTTTCTGCCATCAGACCGTCTAACAGCAGAGAGTAGTCGATTTTACCCTCACGGCTTCCGACCTTGGAATCCAGCTCCAGTGCCTTTTCCTGGTCTGCATAAAGGAGTTTTGAATCATATAAAATGTGTCCGATTAAGGTGGATTTTCCATCATCAACACTGCCACATGTAATAAATTTTAATAATCCCTTCATTTTAGAAATAACCCTCCTTCTTTCTTCTCTCCATGCTGCCTGCTTCCTCGTGATCAATCACACGGCTGGTACGCTCTGAAGATACTGCACTTAATGTTTCCTCGATAATTTCGTCGAGTGTTTCCGCATCGGATTCCACACCGCCTGTCAGCGGATAGCAGCCGAGTGTACGGAAACGTACTTTCTTATTTTCAATCTTTTCGCCTTTTCTTAACTTTAAGCGGTCATCATCTACCATGATGATGTTTCCGTCACGGTAAATTACCGGACGTTCCTTTGCAAAGTATAACGGCACGATTTCAATGTTTTCACGCTTAATGTACTGCCAGATGTCTTTTTCCGTCCAGTTGGAAATCGGGAAGACACGGATACTTTCGCCCTTGTGGATCTTTGTGTTGTAAAGCTTCCACATTTCCGGACGCTGGTTTTTCGGATCCCATGCCTGTGCCGCATTTCTGAATGAGAAGATACGTTCCTTTGCACGGGACTTTTCTTCATCACGACGTCCGCCCCCGAATGCTGCCGTAAACTGATACTTATTTAATGCCTGCTTTAATGCCTGTGTCTTCATGATATCTGTGTAGGCTGAACCGTGGTCAAACGGATTAATGCCTGCCTTTACACCTTCTTCATTGGTATATACAAGCATTTCAATACCCATTTTTTCTGCGATATGGTCACGGAACTGTATCATTTCCTTAAACTTCCATGTTGTATCAATATGTAAGAACGGAAATGGCGGCTTCTCCGGATAAAATGCTTTCATCGCGAGATGCAGCATAACCGAACTGTCCTTTCCAATCGAATATAGCATTACCGGATTTTCACATTCCGCTGCCACTTCTCTGATAATATAAATTGCTTCCGCTTCCAATTCATCAAGATGTGATAAATTTCCCATACTCTCTCTCCTTAATATTTATTTGCGTCTTTTTTGTTGACTTCTATAACCTGTACACTGCCGTCCGGCGATGTAACGCACCACTCACGAATGTCCCCTTTGGACTTGACAGACAGCGTACTTCCTGCACCGCCCATATCTGCTCCCAGATAAAAGCTGATTGCGCCTGTCTTACATTCTTTTAAGCACGAGGTACAGCCCCAGCAGTCGGAAATGTGCTTAATGACTGCCTTTCCCTGTGCATCTTTTTTTATCAGGTTGCCGGGACAGGCTTCGATACACCTTCCGCAGCCTACGCAGTTATTTTGTGTAATTCGTATGCTCATAGTGTTTTCCTCCCGTCACCAGTTCTCTGAAAATGATTTCTATTTTGCCGTCTTTCATGCGGGAATTGACATATTTTTCCCAATCGGCATTCTTTTCAGGATAATCCGCATTTTCCGCAAAACTGTGCCAGCGTGTTTCTTTTCTGGCAAGCAGATGTGCGATAACGACCTGACAGACAACCAGACGTTCTTTGACTTCGTAAATGCGGAGTAAATCGTCCATATCCTGTGCAGAAAGACCGTCCACCAGCTTTTGAAGTGCTGTAATCTTTTCTGCTGCCAGCTTCAACCGGCTTTCATTATAACGGTAGTCTGTTGCAATACCGCCTGCATACTGATCCATAATTTTCTGCATTGTTTCTTCTAACTGCTCTGTTGAAAGAAGTCCCTGAGGATTATTTAAGAAATGCTCATATTCTGCCTGCTTTTCATTCTGCTTTGCTTCACTGTCCACATCTTTGGCTGCTGTCTGCTTTTCATCTTTTAGAAATCCAAGCACCGCTTCTGCCGCAATTTCGCCCTCGGCTAATGCGCCTGTTACATATTTCTGTGGACAACCGCCTGCAACATCGCCTGCGGCAAACAGTCCGTGAATTGTTGTTTCCCTGTTATTGTCTACCCAGTAACCGCTTGCGGTATGTCCGCCCACAATATACGGCTCTGTTCCTTCAATTTCCACATTCTGCTCTGACGGACCCTTGCCGGATTCAAGCCACTTTAAAGTCTGGCTCGGCGCCATATTTAAGTATGCCTTGTATAAATCCTGTTCCTGCTCTTTTGTAATCTCATCGGTCTTTAAATAACATGGTCCGTGTCCGGCTCTGTTTTCCATAACCGTTCCGTATACACGCTGGGAAGTTGTAAGACCGTATTTTGTTTCATAAATTTCGCCGTTAGAATTCATCTGCTTTGCGGATACACCCTGTGCTATCGTTCCTGTCGGTGCAATCGTATCTTTACAGCGCAGTGCGATAAAACGCATTTCAAAGGTTGTCATCTCAGCGCCTGCCGTAATGCCCATTGCGTAGCCCGCACCGGTATTAAACGGCGGGTACCACATTTTATGTCTTGAAAAGCCCGGATTGTTTGGACGGTAAAGTCCTGCCGCGCCTCCGGTTGCGCAGATGACCGCTTTGGCATGAATCACATAAAAGATTTCTTCATTAACATCAAAGCCGTAAGCCCCGTAAATGCGGTTGTCTTTCACAATGTAATCTGTAATATTGACGTGATTTAAAACCGTTACATTTTCCTGTGCGGATGCCGCTTCTGCAAGAATCGGCTTAATATTTTCCCCGTTAATCTTGATATTTCTGTTTCCTCTTGTAACGTATTTGCCGTTTTCATCTTTTAAAATGACAAGTCCGGCTTTTTCCATAACATCCGTTACATGGTTTAACCGCTCTGACATTGAAAGCAGTAAGTCTTCACGCACAATGCCGTCTGCATCTTTTTTGGCATAGTCTACATAATCCTGAGGCACTCTGCCTTCCGTAATATACGCATTAATTGCATTGACACCTGCCGCCAGACAGCCGCTCCGCCTGATATTGGCTTTTTCAGCAATCAGAACGCTGATATTTTTTTCTTTTCCGAGCGTCATCGCCGCAAAACAACCTGCTGTCCCACCGCCGATAATCAACACATCTGTTGAGAGTTCTTTCTTTTTCATGGCACCTTCCATTCCGCCGCACAACACGGCTTTTCTATCTTGATTTTTAGATAAATACTGAATCATCTACCAGTGACTGGTTTTCCAAAAGCATTGCCTTTTCTCCGACCGTTACAAACAGCCGATATATGAATACATCAACCTTTTCTCCCACCGCAATACTTTTTTCTTCCAATCCTCTTTTGGCAATAATCTGATTGTCGTTTACATTGACAAGCAGTTCTAAGCTGTCACCTCTGAAAGACACGCGCTCCACAACGCCTTCGGAAGCCGAAGGACCGAAACGCTGTACTTCATTTTTCTTGGATACTTTGACAAATTCCGGACGGATAATGGCTTTATCGACATTGTCCACTTTCGGGAAGCTGTGAAAGCTCTGATAATTGGTAATCTGTGACGTCTGTCCGAAGAAAGTCGCCGCAAATGCCGTCTGCGGGTTCTGGTAAATTTCAAGCGGTGTTCCCTTCTGCTCAATGTGTCCCTTGTTGGTAATAATAATTTCATCAGCAACTTCAATCGCTTCGTCCTGGTCATGCGTAACGAAAATACTGGTAATGCCGAGTTTTTCAATCATTTCCTTTAACCAGCTTCTGAGTTCCTGACGGACCTTGGCATCAATCGCCGCAAACGGTTCGTCTAACAACAGCAGATGCGGGTTTGGCGCAAGCGCCCTTGCAAATGCCACACGCTGTCGTTGTCCGCCGGATAACTGGCTCGGATACCGCTTTTCCAGTCCGTCTAAGCTGATGAGTTTTAAAAGTTCGTGGACTCTTTCATCTATATATTTTTTATTCTCTTTTTTAACATTTAAACCGAATGCAATATTGTCATATACCGTCATGTAGCGGAACAGCGCGTAGTTCTGAAATACGAAGCCGATACCGCGCTCACTTGCCGGAATGTTGTTGACTACCTTGCCGTCAATGACGATTTCGCCGCTGTCCGGTGTTTCCAACCCCGCAATCATTCTTAAAATGGTCGTCTTACCACTGCCGCTCGGTCCTAACAGGGCAATCAGCTTTCCCTGTTCAATACCGAAGCTGACATGATTGGAAGCCTGATAGCCGGCATACGTTTTATTAATATCTTTTAATTCAACATACATAATTTCCTGCTTTCTGCCGCGCTATAACGGCTTTTTCGTAGTCTTTCCCTTATGTTCCAGCACACTGCGCATGACCAGCAGGATAATTGCCAGAATAACGAGAATGGATGACACGGCAAATGCCGGTACATACTGGAACTCATTGAATAAAATTTCCACATGAAGCGGCAGGGTATTGGTCAGCCCCCTTAAATGTCCCGATAAAACGGATACCGCACCAAACTCTCCCATCGCACGCGCCGTACATAAAACAATACCGTACAGCAGTGCCCAGCGGATATGCGGCAGAGTAATTTTCCTGAAAATCGTAAATGCGCCTGCACCCATCAGCGCTGCGGCTTCTTCCTCGTCTGTCCCCTCCGTTTCAAGCACCGGAATCAGTTCTCTTGAAATAAACGGAAATGTTACAAAGACGGTTGCCAGGATAATACCCGGTACTGCAAATACAACTTTGATGTGACACGCTTTGAGTATCGGATATAAAACACTCTGTCTTCCGAACAGCAGAATGAAAATCAGACCTGCGATAACAGGGGATACCGTAACCGGAATATCTATGAGCGTTGTCAGTAATTTCTTGCCTTTAAATTTAAACTTTGTAATCGTCCATGCCGCAAAAAGTCCGAATATGGTATTTACAACCACGGCGGTGAGTGTCGCTTCGAGTGTCAGCAGTAAGGCGCGGACGGTATATTTATCCGTAACTGCCTTTAAGTAAGCGGATACTCCGCTTTTAAATGCCTGTGTTATTACAACTAACAGCGGAAACACCAGCATTACAAATAAAAACAAAACACTGATTGTTATCAGCAGCCACTTTACAAAACCAGACTGTTTATTCTGATTCATTTTTTCCTTCCTTTCCGCTTCCTAACGGTTGCCGTTTAATATTTTAGTATTTCTTGCCTGTATCAGGTTGTTGATAAATAAAATGAGAAATGCCGCTATCAGCATTACCAGTGCAATCGCCGTTGCACTCGGATAATCGAATTCCTGTAATTCCGACATGATAATTAACGGTGTAATCTCTGTGTAGTACGGCTTGTTGCCCGCAATAAACACGATACTTCCGTATTCGCCGAGACATCTGCCAAATGCCAGTCCAAAGCCCGTACATAAAGACGGTAAAACCTCCGGGAAAATGACTTTCCAGAAGATTCTTGTGCGGCTCGCACCAAGCACGCTTGCCGCTTCTTCGTAAGACGGGTCTAACTTTTCAAGCACCGGCTGAATAGAACGCACCACAAACGGGATTCCCACGAAAATCAGTGCAAAGGTGATTCCCAGTCTGGTATAGGCAATCTGTATGCCAAACTTTGCAAAAAAACTGCCAATCCAGCCGCTGTCGGTTGTTAAATATGTAAGAGAAATACCCGCAACCGCCGTCGGCAGTGCAAAGGGCAGTTCAATCATTCCGTCTAAAATGCGTTTGCCGGGAAATTCATATCTGACAAGTACCCATGCCAGTATCAGTCCCATAACGGCATTGATTGCCGATGCCGCAAATGCGGTGATAAAGCTGACATAAAAGCTTGACAACACTCTGCCTCTTGTTATTGTTGCAATGATTTCCGTGAAACTCATCTGCGCCGTATAAATTACCAGTGTTGCCAATGGAATCAGCACGATAACGCTCACCATTGTAAGCGTAACACCCATTGAAATTCCGAAACCCGGAATCACTCTTTTATTTTTCTTTTTCATGACTCCTCCACTCTCAAACACATTTGCTTACTTTTCATAAATCTCATCAAAAATACCGCCGTTGGCAAAATGCTTTGCCGAAACACTGTCCCAGCCGCCAAAATCATGTATCGTCTTTAACTTCATATTCAAATCAAATACATCGCTGTATTCCTGCAAAATTTCTTCATTGACCGGGCGAAAATAATTGTCCGCCGCAATACGCTGTGCATCATCGGAATACAGATACGATAAATACTCCTCCGCAACGGCTCTTGTCCCGCGCTCATCAACAACCGAATCGACAACCGCAACGGACGGCTGTGCCAGAATACTGATACCCGGTGTAATGATTTCATAATCGTCCGGGCAATCTAACATGGAAAGATATGCTTCATTTTCCCAAGCAATCAGTACATCGCCCTGATTATTTTCCACAAATGAAGTTGTTGCGCCTCTCGCACCGGAATCCAGCACCAGTACATTCTGATACAGCTTTTTGATAAACTCCTTCATCTGCGCTTCATCGCCGTTGTAACGTTCCTGCGCATAACCCCATGCTGCAAGGTAATTCCACCTTGCACCACCTGAGGTCTTTGGGTTCGGTGTAATCACACCCACACCGTCTTTTACCAGATCGTCCCAGTCGTGAATGTTTTTCGGATTGCCCTTTCTTACAAGGAAGACAATCGTTGAAGTGTACGGTGCGCTGTCATCATCATATTCATCAACCCAGCCGTCTTCTATCAATCCGGCTTTTTCGATTGCGTCAATGTCATATTCCAATGCCAGTGTCACAACATCAGCTTCCAGACCGTTAGAAACTTCCAGTGCCTGCTTTCCTGAACCGCCGTGGGACTGTATCACCTCAACGTCCTGTCCGGTCTGTTCTTTCCAATGCTGTGCAAATATCTCATTATAACTTTCAAATAATTCTCTTGTAGGGTCATAAGAAACGTTGATCATCCGTACACTGTTTTTATTGCTTCCACAGCCGGTCAGACACCCTGTCAGTAATACGGCAATCAGCCCAAGGCTTAATAATTTCTTTTTCACAAGCTTACCTCCATTTCTCATTTCCTACATTTCATATTAGTCTAGTAGGTTTTATATGATAGTAAAACAGAATGAGGGTTTTGTCAAGAAGTATTTTCATGAAATGGGAGATTTTTCAAGAGCTTTTATAATCAGCGTAAGTTCTTTTCGTTTTCTTTTTCCTAGATGTTGTATTACAATCCCGATAATGTGCGCATTACTAAATCTACATCTTTATTCTCCAGTTCCTGAATAATGTGTAAATAGGTCTTTTGCGTTGTTGTCATACTGGCATGTCCCAGTCTTCTTGCAACACTGGCAATCGACACGCCCGCAAACAGCAGTAATGATGCATGGGTGTGGCGCAGTCCATGTATGGATATTTCAGAAATTCCGCATGCCCTACAATGCCTTGCAAGCACATCATTTACAGTAGAATTATACACCTTTGTTTCTCCGGCAAAAATAGGCTTATCCTCCGGCAGTCCCTTTACCAGTTCTGAAAATTTCACAACAATCTGCCAGTCAATCTGAATTTTTCGTACAGAGGATTTGTTTTTCGTTGGAAGGAATCCGCCATTTCCTTTGTAATCCCATGTTTTACTAATGGAAAGGGACTGTCTTGCAAAATCAAAATCTGCCGGTGTAATGGCAAGCGCCTCAGAAAATCGCATCCCCGTCTTTGCGACTAACAAAATAAACCAATCCCAGTTTACTTTTTCTTTAATGTCAAGATGGGCTATCAAAGTATGCAGCTCAAACTGGTTCAGGTATTTGATTTTCTTTGCTCCCGGTGTCTTTCCTTTAATAATTGCCTTTCTGGTCGGATCCCGCTCAATCATTCCCTCATCAACCGCATCCAAAACCGCCCCTTTTAACTGATGATGAAAATCCAGTGTGGTCTGCCTTTCATGTTCTTTTGCATAATCGTTTAAAATCTGCTGGTAGACGGTTCTGGTAAGTTCTGAAACCTTTAACTGCGGCGCGAGTTTTTCAACCCATTTTTGTGTCATCAAATATTTTGACATTGTGGCTTCCCTGATTGCGCCCCTCTTATATACCTCTATCCATTGTTTGTAGTACTCACAAAAAAGCATTGTCTTGTCTATATCATTTAACATAAGCAGCCTCCATTTCTTAAAAGGACTCACGCTGATAGAAACAATACTATACTATTAATGATTAAGAAGCGGTTTAACCTCTTCATCTAATGTCTTTTTAAGTTCCGCCATCAACTTCGCATAATACTTAAATTTAGGCAGTGCCTTTTCCTGCTGCTCTTTATATTGTGTATAATTAACATTTGTCTTAATGACACTTTCATTTGGAATTTCTCCGTTTTTATAATGTGTTGCCGCATACATAACATCTTCCTTTGCCGCATACCATTCCACACAAAAGTCCGTAACAACCTGTTCAATGCACTCCTGTTTCATATTTTCAACCGTATTTAAAATGGATTGTCCCTTATATTTGTTTTCATCCATCTCAATTTCATAAATTAAATCAGACATAATTGCCGCTACTTTCGGATTTTCTTTATGCAGTTCTTCAACATACTGCTTTGCTTCATCGATCTTTTTCTGACGTTCTTCCGGTGTAATTTCAACCGATTCATCTTCCGGTGTTACGATATTCTGAATCAGACTAATGATATATTCATAATCAATTTTGGTATTGCTGTATGCCATAAGTTCATAATTTTCATCGACCGGCTGTGTCCCTGACGGGTCATCTCCACTGTCTGTTTTGTCTTGTTTGAGTTCCTCCAGTACATTCAGATAATGTCCGGCGTAGTCAATATACTCCTCTTCTGTAATTCCATATCCTTTAAGCTTACTTTCCTCATATCGTGTAAATGATTTTAATTGTGCAAATAAACTGTCGAAATTCTGAAATATCCTTACAAAGTCTTTCTTCTCTTTTTTTGACAGCTTTGGGACATCTTCCGGCTTTTCAGCAGCAATACGAAGTGCCGCCAATGCCTTTTTAAATTGGGGTTCAATTTCTTCCCATTCAGACACTAATACTTCTTTACTGCTTCCGGCAGAATATAATTTAACCGCTTCGTCAACGCACTCTTTAAACAGATGCGGTGCCTGAAATGTAACAATCTGTCCATAGGTCTTATGCGTATCATAAATGCGGTTTGTTCTTGAAAATGCCTGTATTAAATCATGCGGTCCCATAGGCTGCCGGTCTATATAAATTGTAGACAGACACGGTGCATCAAAGCCTGTGAGCAGACGGTCTACAACAATTACCAAATCCAACTGTTCTTTCCGGCTCTTAAATTTTGCAGCTTTTCTTGCAAGTCTTTTATTTAGGTTGGCATTATATCCCTGAATCTGTGATAATTCATATTTTGTTCCGAACATTTCGTTGTAATCTTTTAATGATTGCTGCATTTTAAGCTGATTTACCTGTGAACCTTCATCATTTTCCGACACCGAATATGTAATAGCGAATTTCGGAAAATCCGGAAGTATCTGCTTTATCTTTTCATGAATTTCAAGCGGTGTTTCACCCTTTTTTACACGTGTCAGTAAATCATAATACTTTTGTGCCTGCTGGATAGAACTCGTTGTCAGCAATGCTTCATATGTTTGTCCCTTACCATTTTGAAACCCTAATTTATGGTACGATTTATTCAAAATGATATCTAGTACCTTCAACATATGTTTTTCATTATCATAAAGGCGGCTGTCGGTTTCATCTTCCATATTTTTCGGTCCATTATGCTCTACCTGAAATCCTAATACCGCATTGTCATGAATTGCATTTTGTATTGTGTATTTATGCAGGCATTTTCCATATAACTCCTCAGTCGTACGCGGTAAATCTCCCATTTGCGGATAAGGATTTTCTGCAAAACGCGGTGTTCCCGTAAATCCAAACCACAATGAATTGCCAAAAAACCGTTCCAGTTCTCTTTTTGTTCCCGGTGTGACTGCTCTGTGGCACTCATCTGCTACAAATGCAATTTTTAAATTTTTAATTTTGCTGTAATCCGTACTATCCTCATCTAATCTTTTTGTAACAAGCCTGTGCAGTTTTTGAATAGTTGTTACTATAACCTGTCTGTCATCTGATTTTAACTTTTTCTTTAAATCATTGATATTACTTGTTTCATCAACATCAATCAAGTCATTATTGGCATATGCCTGAAATGCCATTGTTGTCTGTGTATCCAAATCTTTTCTGTCAATCAGAAAGATTGCTTTGTCAATCGCCGGAATATCCATTAATAAATTTCTGGTTGCTTTGTAAGAGGTCAATGTCTTTCCTGAACCGGTTGTATGCCATACAAATCCGGACTTTCCTGTTTTTGAAGCTTCTCTTATGGATTCGATTGCATGAATCTGATACGGACGAAGCAGAATTAACTTTTTCGCATCTTCATCTAATACGGTATATCTTGCAATCATTTCATGTGCCTGCGGTATGCGCAAAACACTTTTTGCAAAATCAATGTAATCTGTTACCGGATTGTTGTCTTTGTCCAGCCAGCCGCTTATAAACTTTTCATTTAATTCCGTATCTGCTGAAAAGTATTTTGTATCCACACCATTGCTAATGACAAACATCTGCACTGCGGAAAATATTCCTGTAAATTTGCCCTCGCTGATATATTTTTTTATCTGTCTGAAACCGTCCATGTATGGATGCTGTTTATTCTTTAATTCAATATGTATCATCGGCAGTCCGTTAATCAGCAGTGTTACATCAAAACGCCTGTCCCTTGCCGGTGCATTTCTATTTTCATCTGTATTTAACGCACTATACTGATTAATAACCTCATAAACACTGCTTCCGCCTGCGATATGCTCATGATTCATTACTACCAGATGCAGGCGCTCTGTATCCCGCTGAACATGCACCTGTACTTTTCCATTTTCACCGACAAGCCACTCCCCGGCTTTATAAAATGATGAAAACTGCAACTGGTTCTTTACCTGTTCAAATTCCGCATCTGAAAGCTTTTCTCCGTTTAACCTGTCTTTATTGTTCTGCTCTAATATGTATTTAAAATTTGCCCATAAATCTTCTTCTGTCTTTAAATCTTTCCGGTATGTCCACTGTGAATCCCCATAGATTAACTGCTCTATCAGTTTTGTTTCAATCATTGACTCTAATTCTGCCATTTTTCTTCCCCTTTTTATCTGTATTTTGACCTTATGCTAAAATCGTTCCCGCTTCATACGAACATTTTATATAATCCGGATTACTATAGTACAAACTTGAATTATAATCGGAAATTTCATCACTTATAAAGGAATTGTATACTTTTCTTATGTCCTCAATCAAATCCATATCTTCTTTATGAACCGACAGTATTAATCTCTGAAAAACCTTTCCAATAGATGTAACGGCAGGAACTTTATACTTGCACGATGATATATTGTCAAAATTCCCCTCTTTAATATCAAACTGTTCAATCCATTCATCACATACTTGTTCAAATGAAAGGCAATGATTCACGTTTGCAACCCTAAGCTGATGCATCAATTCCTCATCTGACAATCGGGCTACAACATCTCTGCTCTTATTATGTGTAGTTCTGGAAACATATTCAATCATTGTACATACAAAAAACAAATCATCTTTATTAACGCTCATTACTATGCATGCTCCTTTTCCACGAATATATTGTATATCTATCATATAATTATTTAATTACAAATCCTATATCATTATACTTTTACGAATCAATTATTTCAATTTCAATTCATTTTACTTACGCTGATGAAGAGTGATGAGGTGGTCGAGGTTGGCAAAATATCTGCCAATTTTCTCCTGCTCTGCTAAACAAACAGGTATTGGAATATTAATTGTAGAAAGATTTCCTCTACTAATTCTTTGCCTTGTACCACCCCCTAGAAAAGAATTCACTATTTTAAAATAACTAGGTGTTGAAAGATACTGAACCAAATACTTACTATTACAATCCTTAGATGTTCTAATAATCGTACAATCAACAGCAGTAATCATACGAGTGCCTAAATCAGGCATAATACAAGCCCTTCCCGCTGGCTCAGGTAATCTTGAAACAAGAATATCACCTTGAAATATTTCTTTACAATGAAGTTTCTCAAATTTTTCTTCTGAAATCCACTTTTTATTATTTTCTTTATCTAAATATTGAGTTATTCCTACATTCCCTGTTTGGACTAATCTTACCCCTAAATTACTTTGGTCTTTTGCTTCAATCCAATCTCCATCTGTAAATAAATCACATAAACTTTCCAACTTACGCTTTTCCCAAACGTTAGTAGATTTTTCTCTCAAAACTCAACTTGTATGCTACTATTTCAGTTTTTATAAACAATATGTATATTTTTAAAATTATAAAAATCAAATCGTTTTTTATTGTACAAAATCTAATTAGCGGCAATTTTATACTTTTAATATCATTTTTGTGTTTTTTATATTTTTCATACTTACGCTGGTGAAAAGTGATAATGTAATCAAGATGAGAAAAATACCTTCCTACCTTTTCTTGCTCTGCTGTCCTTGGAAAACTCATTTTATAATCAAGCATATCATTTAATTTCAAGACTCTATTTCTCCCTGCCCCACCTGGAGAGGATAGTTCCAAATGATGTCTAAAACGTTCATCCAAAATAAGATACTTAAAAAATTCAGGAAGCTTTCCTTCATTAAAACTATATTGCGGAAACCTATGAGAAACAAGCTTTCCCGCATCATTTTCATCTGTAATTGCTACTGCATGTTCCCAACCAAAAGTAATATTTACAATAAAATTATTAGCCGCTACTCTAAACATTTTGGCGGTTTCAAGTTCTTTCCCTTTCTCAACATAACTATGAAATGTTCCTTTTGCATGGCTTCTAATTCCAAGTCGTGTATATCCTTCTGTTGGAGTATCTACTATATCCTCATATTTTTCTACTAGCTCACCAAACTTACGCTGTTCCCAAGCTTTCGCCTAAAGCCTTTCCCGCACAAGCATTAACGCATAACCCAGTAAATTTTGCCCTTTCCACTTTGCTTTATCCAGCCTGTCCGCATCTTTCATAGATAAACCAATGCCCCATATCCTGTCTTTTACAGCACATTCGGCTAATATACTGTCACCTGTACTCAATAACAAATCCTTTAGTTTTGCATTTTGTGAAAATTTTGCCATTAGTCCTTGATATACAACAATCTGTCGAACACCATTCCAGTAATTCTCATCATACCCCGAAACTGCTCGTCCCAACTGCTTAATCTGCGCAACATCTGAGGTTTGAAGTATCTTTAAAGCAATTTGCATATCATGAAATAAAACTGCCTTTTTATACATCATGTACTGTTCCATTGACGTAAAATGAATTTCATCAATACAAAATTCTGAGGGATACCAGTTACTTAAATAGCCGTTTTCTTCTTCTGGATTATGAAAACAGATTATTTTCATGAAGCTGCACCAACTTTCTTTACTGCCAAATCCAGTTCCAAGTCATGAAGTCCATAATATGCTTTTTCTAAGAACTTTAATGGCACTTTAGAAATCACTTCCGCGCTCGGTACATTGTAATACCACTGATAATACGCATAAAATTCTCCCAGCCAATCCGTCTGAAATCCCTGCAACCCCTTTCCCGGTTTTGCATCATACTTATCATTTTTTAAAAAGTATTCCCACAACGTCTGTACGTCCATTGTCATAACATACGCCTGCGAATCATCGATACTCTTGCGTGTTTTACTTCTCATATATGTTTCTATAAAATCCTCTGTATCCTTATCAGGAAATTTTTGTGCAAAAAAATCAAATAATTTGCCCTGTACTTCAACCACATCATTCAAGTACACATCTGCATATGCACCCATTTTTGTCACCTCACAATAATGTACTAAATACATTCGTTACCTTATTGGCATCTGAATCTATTAACTCTTTCATTTTCTTTCTAGCTGAAATATCCCGCTGATTATACTTTATATTAAAATCGTTAAATTCCACCGAAATCAACTCATCTTCCAATTCTCGCAAATGTGTATAAGCCAGTTCAGATTTTATACAATACTGAATACCTAACCCACCTAAAGAAAGCAGTTCTTCTAATATTTCAACATCTATCTCATCACGGACAAATGACTTTGCAATGTAAAAATATGACGCATTTGCTCTCCAGCCTTTGATAACATCATATTCTGCTGTTTCAACACCATATTTTTCTATGAATTTTTGTGCTAACATTCTGTATCGCTTAGAATCAGCCGCCGCACGGTGTTTCATCAGTTCTGCAAGCCAGCATAATATGCTTTCTTTCTGAAAATCAAATATTTTCAATCCGTCTGTATCCAATTCATATTTATGAACCCAGCCATTCGACTCATCTGGTCTGCATACCGACCACTCTTTTGCCAGTTCAATATCTTCCGTGAGATAAAATCCCTTTCCATAATCATGCCGTGCTTCACCTAAACCGTATTTTGGTGTCACTTCTTTATTCGGACTGCCATGATATAATATAATTTTTCCCATTTTTATCACCTCAGCCCCTATATAAACATATTTTGCAACATAAATTTCTTAATATTTTGCAATTCATCGCACTTACGCTGATGAAGAGTGATGAGGCAGTCAAGTATTCTGAAATAGTCGCCAATTTTCTTCTGTTCATCAAATATTGGTGTTATTGTTTCAACATTATTTATTATAACCTTAGAAAGACTTGGTACACCTGTGGATTCATCCTTTTTTTTCCAATTAACATTTTGAAAAAGACAACTTGTAAAATCCAAATCGTAGTCTTCTTTTGGTATGCAATAAAATAGCGTATCTACGGTCCAAAATGGTGCTCTTAAAATGTATGGTTTATCAATCGTACCTTTTCGTCCAATGCCAATAGCGTCCTTATCATCCGAAAGAGCTTTATCCACACTAAGCATGTATCCACCTGTTCCATATACTGGGACATTGCCTTCTTCAAGATGTTTGTAGTCCATTCCACTCCCAATCTCTATCACATCTGAGAACTTACGCTTTTCCCAAGCGTCAGTGAATCCTTCAAATCTAATTTCAGGAACTGTCTGTCCTTCCTTTGGAAACATTTTTTGTAACATATATTTCTTTAACTTTTTAGTCTGTTCACACTTACGCTGGTGAAAAGTGATGAGGTTATCTAAGCCATCAAAAAATGATGCTATTTTCTTTTGTTCTTCCTTTTTAGTTGTCACCAATACATCAAGTGTAATTAAATCCTCTGGATTAACAGATTGACGTTTTGTAACAGTACCTTCCTCGAATCTTAAAGCCTTTTGTTGAAAGTTATGTGATGTAACAATACGCTCAATAAATCCCGGAATTTCTTTTGTAGTAAAAGTCACATAAATTGGTGAAATCAATCCTCTCCCGTACTTATTTCTATCTATTGCACCATACTTTACATTTGCCGGATTATATACAATATCATCTAATTCTGTTACTAAATATTTCTTTGTAAATTCATCCTTTGTAAGCTGTTCCCGATTATTTGTTTTACGCTCATTAAGTGGAATTACTCCCTGACCCGATGCAAATGCTAATCGTGGATATTCATCAGATTGTTGTCTTTGTTCTATTCTTCTTTCAACCACTTCCCCCAACTTACGCTGTTCCCAATCATCAGTGAACCCTTTAAATCGAACTTTTGGTTTTTGCATCTTCATCACCCCTCAATCATCTGAATAAATTCGTTTAACGATGCCATAATATCCGCATCTGATGAAGTAAGTTCTTTTAAAAGAGATACAAACTCTCCTTCTGTCTTTTCTATTTCTTCATCGGTCTGCTTCATTTCTGACAATAATGCCTTTAAATCAATCGCTTCTTCTTCCTCGAAATTATCAACATATCTAGGAATATTCAGGTTAAAATCATTCTTTTCAATATCTTCAAAGCTGGCAAGGAACGCTTCTTTCTCTACCGTTTCTCTCTTATGGTATAAATCAATCACTGCATCAATATGTTCATCAGTCATTGTATTCTGCTTCTTGCCCTTTTCAAATTTCTGAGAAGCATCAATAAATAACACGTCACGTCCCTCTCTGTGCTTTTTCAACACAATAATACAGGTTGGGATTGAAGTATTGTAAAATAAATTTGCCGGTAAGCCAATAACCGCATAAATATTGCCTGAACGCAATAGTTTTTCTCTTATTTTTCCTTCTGCCGCACCTCTGAATAAAACACCATGCGGAAGTACGATTGCCATTGTACCATTGCTTTTCAAATGATATAAACCGTGTAATAAAAATGCGTAATCTGCTTTGGATTTTGGTGCAAGGACTCCATAGTCACTGAATCTTTCGTCCTGTAAAAACCCTGCTGCCGCGCTCCACTTTGCTGAATATGGCGGATTCATCAACACCATATTAAAATCTGTTTCTTCTCCTGTCGGCCAGTCCCCATCAAGCGTATCACCATTGCGCAAAGTCTGATTTTCCGGTGCAATTCCGTGTAAGAACATATTCATTCTTGCAAGGTTATAGGTCGATGTCATTAATTCCTGTCCATAATACTTAATATATGCCGGTTCTGTAGAATATTTTTTTGCATTTAACAAAAGAGAACCCGACCCCATACATGGGTCATAAACGGATAATCCTCTTTTATCTTCCTGCCCTGCAATCGCAATTCGGGTTAAAATTTTAGATACTGCCTGCGGCGTATAAAATTCTCCTGCTTTTTTTCCGGTTTCTGATGCAAATTGTCCAATCAGATATTCATAAGCATTTCCAAGAACATCTGAATCCGAATTTAATAAATCGGCTTTATCAATTTCCTTTATCAGACTTGCGATTGTATCACTCTGCTTTTGGTCGCCCGTTCCCAAGCGATTGGAATACAAATCAATATCCGTAAATAAGTCTGCAAATAAATAATCACTCTGTTCAATATTATTAAATGCCTTTTGCAGTTGTTCACGATTAAATGAATTGTTTCTGGCGGCATCTGCAAAAGACGTATACGTCAGTTCAGGTTCTATCACATAATGACATTCTGACTGAATCTGCTCTTTTAATTCCTCTGCACTTTCATCCTGAAGAGCCTCTTTATAAGCCTGCAATGCTTCCTTTAAAGTTTGCGGCTTTTCATCATAAATTAAATCATAAACTTTTATCAAAAATGAATCCGATAAATATTTATAAAAAACAATTCCCAACAAATAATCTTTATATTCATTTGCGTCCATTTTTGAACGAAGAATGTCTGCCCCACTCCATAATACACTGATTAAATCCTTGCTGTTTTCCAATTCAGCCATTTTATATTTCCTCCAACACTTTCAGCCTGTCGCTTCATTTTATCGTTAGTCATAATTATATCATGCGGATATGAAAACCGCAACGCAAAAAGGCAGTCACTTAAATGACTGCCTTTCCTGCACTTTCAAATAATTCCGTTTTATTCAACCTTGAATTTCTTTACATTTTCAGTAAGTTCGCCTGTGTCCTTTTTAACTTCATCCAGTATATCCATTGAATCGGCAACTGCTTTTTCGATTTCCTCTGTTGTCGCAGATGTTTCCTGTGCGGCAGCCGCATTATTTGTCGATATGTCATTCAGACTGTTGATATGTCCGACAATATAATCCTTCTGCTCATTGATTTTCTGCATTGTCGATGATATATCCTGGATTGCCGTTATGCACTGGGCAAGTGCTTTCTGTAATTCATTAAAGGTCTGCTGTGTAAGGGATACGGTATCAATCTGGGTTTTCGATTTTTCATTCATATTTTTCATAATGTCCATCGATTTATCAGAATTTTCCGTTAACTCCGCTATCAGTGCATTAATCTCACTCACCGCATTGGACGACTGTACCGCAAGATTACCGATTTCTCCGGCTACAACTGCAAATCCCTTGCCCAGTTCCCCGGCTCTTGCCGCTTCTATTGACGCATTCAGGGAAAGCAGGTTCGTCTGGGATGCAATATCACTGATCAGCGTAGCCGCATTTCCGATTTTACTTACGGAATCATTGGTATATACCGTCTGATGATACATATTTTCTATATCATTCATTGTCTGTTCATTGACCTTTAAAAGCTGGTTCATGCTGTCGATTGATTTATCGGAACATTCCTTCATGATAGCCGCATTATCATTCAGATTCGTAATATCCTGACTTGCCAGATGAATACTGCTGCCAATATCATCAATACTCTTTGCCGCATCAGATGTATAATCTGCCTGTTTGCTGATGTTTTCCGCAATATCTGACATTGCCTGTGCAAGGTTTTCTATGGAAGCATTCATGACATTGAAATTTTCAACAAAGCGTTCCTCTGCCAAAGCAAGTCCGTCGGTTGTCACACCGACACCTTTTACAAGTCCTTTCATGCCTTCCTGGGCGACATTAATGGATTCGGAAAGTCTTCCCAGCTCATTTTTGGATTTTAATGATACTTTTGATGTAAAATCCCCTTCGGACATATTTTTAACCGTTGCCTGAATCTTTAACGTATCATTCTTTATAACTCCGCCGAATACCATGCTGACTGCCAGCCCTATAAGAATAAGAACGACCGAAATGATAACCACTCCGCCAAGCATATTCGTCATCAGCAGTTTCATGCTGGCACTTGTATCCGCAATATCAGCTTCCAGCGTATCCACGTAATTTCCCGTTGTAATAATCCAGCCCCACGGTGTAAACATTTCCGAATATGCAAGCTTCGGCGCTACGGTCACACCATCCGCTTTTGTAAAATAAAATTCGTTAAATCCGCCGCCGTCCTTTGCTGTCTTTACGATATTCTGAATAATCGTAACGCCGTTTTCATCCGTTAAATCATAACGGTTATTGCCCTCCTGCTGTGTCAGAATCGGGTGCATGACAAGGTTATAGCCGGTATCGTCTATCCAGAAATAGCCTTCGTCATTTTCACCGTAACGCATATTTCTGATAATTTCCTTGGCCGAAGCTTTTGCTTCTTCCTCTTTCACCTCACCTGAAGTATATTTTTTATACTCCATATCAACAATGGTAAGTACTGCACCGACCTCACCCTTAATCTGCTCTTTATATCCGTCTAAAACGGCATTTTTGTAATTACTGTTAAATCCACTGGTTGCACGGTTCATGCCCGCCAATGTAATCACATTCACCACAATACAGCTTACGCATATAATACACGTACATAAAATAATAAGTGACGTTCTGATACTTTTTGCTTTCATACGAATCTTCCTCCTTGATGTATGCTGCCATATAATTATCTGTCCGGTAAAAATGGTTTCTCTATTCTTTTTCCTGAAGCTGTAACACCTCATGCCAGTTCAGCAGTCTGTAGATATAATGGCAGTGGATCTCCATATCCTCCAGGGAATAATCCTGAATAAACGGTTCATAAAGCATCGCCCAGTAACCCACTAGCAGCGTGCGGATGTCCTTTTTACGCAGTGTCACCTGTGTCAGCTTTCTCTTAAATGTTTCTTCATAAAATAAATAGGTCTGCTCTGTCATCTGTTCTATCCAGCTGCGGTGAAAATCAGCATACCGCGTATTCTGTGCCCTACTAATCAGTAAAATAAAATTCTCCCGCCTTTCATATAAAAAACGGAACCACCACAGCAGACTGCTTTCTTTTATATTCCACGCTTCAAGTACTTCTCTGTCTGACAGACTGCTTACATCTACCTGTATCCTTACCTGTGCCGCCTGCTTGATTTCGTTATAGGTATCCTGCACAACCGCCGAAAATAAGTCCTCTTTATCTTTATAACGCTTATATACAGCGCCCGTTGTTACACCCGCATTTTTACAAATGTCTTTCAATGAAGCTTTTTCAAAGCCCTTTTCATAAAATTCCTTTCTTGCACTTTCAAGAATCGGCTGGTCTAATGCTGTATTTCTCTTTGCCATATCATTTTCCCGTTTACCTTGATAATCTCATTATCGATAATCTAATTATCAGTATAGTCAATTTATATTAATTGTCAATAAATTTTTCAAAAATAAAAGACTGCCGCCAGAATTTTCTGATGACAGTCTGTTTTTAATCATTCTGCTTTTATCCGATATACCCTTTTTCGATATACCCTGCAATTTCCTTCGCAAAATATGTCAGGTAAACACAAGCGCCTGCGCGGTAAACGCCCGTTGCCATTTCGCAGACGATTTTTTCTTCGTCCACGCAGCCAAGCTTTGCGCCTGCCTTGACCATGGCATATTCGCCGCTGACACTGTAGGTGGCAACAGGGACATTGACGGTATCTGCGACTTCACGTACAATGTCCAGATAAGTCATTGCCGGTTTTACCATGATAATGTCTGCGCCCTCGGAAACGTCTAACTGCGCTTCCTTTAACGCTTCCTTTCGATTGTGAAAATCCATCTGGTACGACTTTCTGTCCCCAAAGGACGGTGCTGAGCCTGCCGCATCGCGGAACGGCGCATAAAATGAAGATGCATATTTTACGGCATACGACATAATCGGTGTATTTTCATAGCCGTGGCCGTCCAGCGCATTGCGTATTGCAAGCACTCTGCCGTCCATCATATCGGACGGTGCTACCATATCCGCACCTGCCTGTACATGGGAAACCGCTGTCTTTGCAAGCAGTTCCAGTGTAGAGTCATTGTCCACATCACGTCCCTTTAACAGCCCGCAGTGACCGTGCGAGGTATATTCGCACATGCAAACATCTGTAATCAGATACATTTCCGGGAAATGCGCTCTCGCCTCACGCAGTGCACGCTGTACAATGCCATCTTCCGCATAAGCGCCGCTTCCGACTTCATCTTTTACATCGGGAATCCCAAAAAACATGACACTTCTGACACCCGCTTTTTCCAAATCCTCTAACGCATAAAGCATGGTGTCGGTGGTGTAGCGGTACTGTCCTTCCATTGCCGGAATTTCTTCTTTTATTCCGCTTCCCTCGCGTACAAACATCGGATAAATCAGTGAGGATGCATCCATTCGTGTTTCACGCACCATTTTTCTTAAAACGGGATTTTGTCTTAATCTTCTTGGTCTTGTAATCATTTTTTCCTTCTTTCCGCCGTATCAGACTTCTACTTCTACTATTTTATTTAAAATTTTTGTAAATTGTACAAATTCGTCGGCATCACAGTTCTTTTTCGCCTGACAGACAAACTTATGTACCAGACTGTAGGCGCTCTCCTGCCCCAGTGCCTCCTGCGCCCTTTCTGACAATGCCGCAATCGCCGGAAGTGCCTCACCGAATGCCATATTTTTAACAAACTGTTCTTCATATTTGGACAGAATCGCCTTTGCCTTTGGCAGTGCCTCTAACTTTGCCGCATTATTCTGTCTTGCAAGCTCCTGCATATCCTCCATGGAATAACAGACGGTTTCCGGCACCTGTGACATTTCCGGCTCAATGTCCGCCGGCACGGCAAGGTCAAAAAACACCCTCTTTTTCACCGGTGGATTCTGCGCCAAAAAATGTTCTTTCATCACCGTGTAATGCGGGCTTGCCGTTGCACTGATGACAATGTCCATGTCGGGCATATATTCATACCGCTTCTCATACGGAATGACCACATACCGCATATCCTGTCCGTGTAACGGGTGCGGCAGTTCGTGTCTTGCCGTGATAAAAATATTTAATCCCTGAAAATCCAACGCATCTTTTAAAACAATACTGCCGATTTTGCCGGAAGCACCGATAATCATAACATTTTTCACCGGTAAATCCTGCTGACAATCCATAGCTGTTTTCAGTGCCAGCCCCGCGGTCGATATGGAAGACTTTGACAGGATTGTATCGGTCTTCATGCGTTTTGCCGCCGTAATCGCCGACTGGAACAGACAATGGAAAGTCGTTTTTGTATAACCGCTCTCCATTGCAAGAAAATAAGCACTGCGCACCTGTCCTAATATCTGATCTTCCCCAAGGACTGCCGAATCCAGCCCTGCCGCCACACAAAACAGATGGTGGACGGCATTTCTATCTGAAAATCTGCGGAATGCATCAAGCGCCGCCATATGGATTTCACTGTCTTTTTCAATGCCTGCCGCCGCTAAAAGCACCTTCTGCATTTTGATAAAATTCTGGTTTTCAGATGCTCCGCTGCAATAAAGCTCTGTCCGGTTGCACGTAGAGATTAACACGGCTTCTTCTATTTGCGCATCTTCTGCATCTCCGCTGTTTTTTGTCAGTTGTTTTAAAATATCTTCTGTCTGTTCCCTGTCAAATACGAATCTGCCCCGCAGTTCTCCTGCCGCCGTTTTATGGCTGATACTCAATAACTGTATACTCATCTTTATGGTCTTTCTGAAATAATCCTGCAAGTCTGCTCAATATCTTTTGGTGTATGGGCTGCCGATACAAACATCGCTTCAAACTGCGCCGGTGCCGTGTAAATGCCGTGGTCAAGCATATATCCAAAATACTCTGCATACGCTTTCGTATCTGATGCCGTTGCCGTATCGTAGTCCACAACCGGCGTGCCGGTATGAAATGCACAAAGCAGCGAGCCAATCTGATTGACCTGTAACGGTCTTTTCTTTTCCTTCGCCCAGTTTCTTAATGCCTGTGCAATCTGCTTTGCACTCTCATCAATCTGTGTGTAATACTCCGGGTGTGCCTTTAAAATACGGAGCGTTTCAATACCGGCAGTTGTGGCAATCGGGTTGCCTGATAATGTTCCTGCCTGATAAACAGGTCCCTGTGGTGATACTTTATCCATAATCTCTGCTTTTCCGCCGTAAGCTGCAAGCGGCATACCACCACCGATGATTTTACCGAGTGTGGTCATATCCGGTTCAATGCCAAACAGCTTCTGTGCGCCGCCGTAACCTAAACGGAAGCCTGTAATAACTTCATCAAAAATCAGGACACTGCCGTATTCTTTGGTAATATCCCTTAAAAACTGCAAAAAGCCTTTCTTCGGCGGCACAACGCCCATATTGGCTGCAACCGGCTCTACGATAATTGCCGCAACCTGTCCTTTATATTCTTCCATTAACGCTCTGACGGAATCTTCATCATTGTAGAGCGCGACCAGTGTGTTTTTTGTATACGAAGCCGGAACACCACTGCTATCCGGCACAGAAGTCGTCAGTGCCGCAGAACCGGCTTTTACCAATAATCCGTCAGAATGTCCGTGGTAATTGCCCTTAAATTTAATAATATAATCCCTGCCGGTATATCCCCTTGCTGTGCGGATTGCACTCATGGTCGCTTCTGTACCTGAATTGACAAGACGTACTTTTTCAATAGAAGGCATTGCCTCACAAATCAGTTCTGCCAGTTCATATTCCTTGCGGGTCGGCGCACCAAACGTCAGACCGTCCGCACAGGCTTTCTGCACCGCTTCAATCACCTGTGGGTGGGCGTGTCCCAAAATGCCCGGTCCCCATGAACATACATAATCAATATAGGTGTTGCCGTCTTCGTCCGTAATATGGCTTTCCTTTGCATTTTTTATAAACAGCGGTGTCCGTCCGACTGCGCCAAAGGCACGCACGGGGCTGTTGACACCACCGGGAATTTTCTCCTGTGAAGCTTTAAATAACTGTTCTGACTGTTGTGTATTCATCTTTTTTCCTTTCTGAAAATCCGCCTGACTTCTATTCTGCACTATATTTTCACAGATGTGTCCGTTTTCAATTTGATCGGCATTTGCATTTTTACAGCGTTTACAACGGTTTCTCAACCTGTGTGCCGTCATTGTCTGCCTGCATAATATCCTGTATATTCTGTAATATTGCCTGCGAAATACCCTCACTGTCTGCTTTTTTTGCCACTGCCGTCACCGTAAGTCCGGCTTTTTCACACGCTTTTGCCGTCTGCGGTCCGATTGCCACGATTTTCGGCAGCTTTAAACCATCCGTGACTTCTTTAAAGGCTTCTGCCGCCGTGCCGCTTGCAATGACAACATAATCCATATCCAGACAAATGCGTCTGCACTCCTCTATTCTGCGCATATCCTGCCGTGTTTCATACAGACAGATACTATCCGTTTCGCACTCTTTTTCTTTTAATATATCTGAAAGTACAGGACTGCTCTGTCTGCCCTGCACCAGCAGCACCTTATCTTTTCTGTTAAGCGTATCCGCCCAGATACTGCCGAGCGTTTCCGCGTTAGCCCGCTGTGGCACAACATCCGCGATATAACCGTAGCTTTCCAGCACCTCTGCCGTTGCCGCTCCGACTACGGCAAATTTTACGCCGCCAAGCTTTCTTCTGTCAACATGAACTTCCGATAATGCGGCAAAAAACTGATGCACGCCCATGGCACTCGCAAATACAATCCATGAATAATCCGAAACCGTACTTAATTTTTCCTGTGTGCGTTTTGCTCTGCAAGGATACGTTTCTATCAGGCTGATATCGACCGTTTCCGCACCGAGCCGTTTTAATGCATCCTCCTGCTTTGCAATCAGACTGCGCGTTCCCGTCAGTAAAATCCTTTTGCCGGAAAGCGGCTTTTGTTTTGCAGACATCAGTTCTTCCGACAATGCCGCCACCTCACCGATAACAATGATTGCCGGTGTCTTTATTTTTTCTTTGCGCACCTTTGCGGCAATATTTTCAAGAGTTCCGGTCACGCTTTGCTGTCTTGCCGAAAGTCCGTTGGAAATGACTGCCGCCGGAGTTTTTACATCTTTTCCGTATTGGATAAGCTTCTGCGTAATTTCATCAATCCGTCCAAGTCCCATTAAAAAGACGAGCGTTCCTTCTTCCTTCGCCAGTACGGCATAATCGATAGCCTGCTTTTTTTCTTTCCCTTCATGTCCCGTGATAATATGCACCGATGCCGCACAGCCCCTGTGCGTTACCGGAATCCCTGCTGCGGCGGGTACACTGTAGGACGAAGAAATACCTGACACGATTTCAAACGGAATTCCTTCCTTTTTTAATGCCAGCGCTTCTTCACCGCCCCTGCCAAAGATAAACGGGTCGCCGCCCTTTAACCGCACAACATAGCCTCCCTTTTTTGCTTCACCCACAATCAGGCGGTTAATCTCCTCCTGCTCCATAAAATGTGCATTTGCACGTTTGCCGACATACAGCAGCTTCGCTTCTGTCTTTGCCTCATTTAATATAGAAGGGGAAATTAAATTATCATAAATAATCACATCGGCTCTGCGCACACACTCCAATGCCCGCAGGCTCATCAAATCCTTTGCACCGGGACCTGCGCCCACTAAAGATACCGTCTGCACCTTTAATGATGCCGCCACATTTTCCGCCAGTGCAACGGCATCGGCTGGCTGTGTGCCGTCTGTCTTTTTATCCACTCTTTGAAGATTTTTTCCGTCCTTTGCATACATGCCCGAAATCCAAAATCCGTCCTCTGACTTTTCACAGCATACGCCGCAGGGTGCATTACAGCTTCCGTCCAGCGCTGTTAAAAAGGCTCGCTCTGCCATAAGCACTGCCCTCGCATTTTCATCATTTAAACAGTCCATGACTTCTTTTAGGCTGTCCTTGCAGATTTCCACGGCTAAAATGCCCTGTCCTGCTGCCGGTAAAAAGTCTTCCTTTGAAAAATATTCGTAAAACAAGCCGTCTTCCTGCTCTAAATGCAGGCGCTTTAAGCCCGCCGCCGCCAGAATAATGCCGTCATACTGTCCGTCTTTTAACTTTTGCAGTCTGGTCGGCACATTGCCCCTGAGCATGCGGATTTCCACAAATGGATTCATTGCTTTTATCTGTAATTCCCTGCGCAGGCTGCTTGTTCCGATTACACTGCCCGCCGGAAGGTCTTTAGCGGAAATCCCTGTCCGTGTCACCAGTACATCGCGGCAGTCTTCCCGCGCAAGCACCGCCCCGATACACAGACCGTCTGCAAGCTGCATCGGCACATCTTTGGCGCTGTGTACGGCAATATCAATCGTTTTGTCCAAAAGCTGCTGCTCGATTTCCTGTGTAAAAACACCTTTTCCACCAAACGAAGCCAGCGGCTGATGTAAAATAACATCGCCCTTTGTAATAATAGGAACGATTTCTATTTTTTCTTTTGGAAAATGTTCCTGTATTTTTTGTTTTACCAGCTCCGTCTGAATCATTGCGAGCTTACTTGTACGCGTTCCGATTCTAATCATGTTCCCTCCCGCTGTGTCTGTTTATTATCGTATCCAGTTCCTCCGCTGTCAGCGGACGTTCCTTTATACACCCTGCTTCAAAAATTTCAGTAAAACAGCTTTTGCGCTCCGCTTCGGTTTCAAACCGGCGCTGTACGCGCTCCCGCACCGCGCCAAGCTGTGCATTTAACGCACCGTAATACGGCGGAAGTTCTTTTTCAACTGTTTCCCGGATTTTCTGTGTCAGAACCGGACTGTTTCCACCGCTGCTGATGCCCACGACAACCTCGTCCTGCTTTATCAGGGACGGAAAGTAAAAACTGCACAATTCTTTATCGTCAACCGTATTAATCAGGATGTTTTTTTCTTTACACAGTTCTGCGATTTTGCGGTTTAACGCCCTGTCATCGGTTGCGGCGATGACAAACTGACAGCCCTCTAAATCTGCTTCTTCAAACGTACCGTATGCCAGCGTAAGCTGTGTCTGTCCTTTCGTTGTATTTTTAAGCGAAGTCAATTTCTCACAGTATGTCAGTGCTTTTATGTAAATATGTGCGCCAAACGGCAGCAGTGCCGCCGTCTTCCGGTATGCAACCTCACCGCCGCCCATAATGAAACATTTTTTATCCTGCAAATCCACAAAAAAGGGGAAATATGCCATTGTACCTTTTATCCTTTCCGTTTTTATCCTTTATTAAAAAAAGCTGCCGGACTAAGCCCTTTTACTTAGTGCGGCAACTTTTAAATTTATTCCATGAAAAGTGGTGTTGAATAATATCTGTCACCACTGTCCGGCAACAGTGCAACAATCGTCTTACCCTTATTTTCAGGACGCTTTGCAAGCTGAATTGCCGCATATAATGCCGCTCCTGAAGAAATACCGACTAATACGCCTTCTTTTTTGGCAAGAAGCTTTGCCATATCAAATGCAACATCATTGTCAATCGGCATGACTTCGTCATAAATCTCCGTATTTAAAACCTCCGGCACGAAACCTGCACCGATTCCCTGTAATTTGTGTGCCCCTGCGCTTCCGCCTGAAAGCACCGGTGAACCTGCCGGTTCAACTGCAACAATCTGTACTTCCGGTTTTACAGATTTTAAATATTCGCCGACACCTGTTAATGTACCGCCTGTACCGACGCCGGCAACAAAGATGTCAACTGCGCCGTCTGTATCCTTGTAAATTTCAGGACCGGTTGTCTTTCTGTGCATTGCCGCATTTGCCGGGTTGACGAACTGTCCCGGAATAAAGCTGTCCGGAATTTCTTTTGCCAGCTCATCTGCTTTTTCAATCGCACCCTTCATGCCGCGTGCGCCCTCTGTCAGCACAATTTCTGCACCGTATGCCTTTAAGATGTTGCGGCGCTCAATACTCATTGTTTCCGGCATGGTCAGAATAATGCGATAACCCTTGACTGCCGCAATCGCCGCCAATCCGATTCCGGTATTTCCGGAAGTCGGTTCAATAATTACAGAACCTTTCTTTAAAATGCCTTTTTCCTCCGCATCTTCAATCATCGCCTTTGCAATTCTGTCTTTTACACTGCCTGCCGGGTTTAAATATTCCAGCTTTACAAGCAGGGTGGCAGGAAGATTTAATTCCTTTTCGATATTTTCAACTTCTACCAACGGTGTGTTGCCAATCAGTCCTAAAGTTCCCTTATAAATATTTGCCATAATAATCTCCATTCCGCAGGCATTTTAATGCCGGAGGAATCGCGAACTGAATTGATTCAGTTCTGCGATAAGGGCTGATTTATGATGCCTGCCTCATAAATCAGCCGTATGAAAAATAATTGCATCAGCATTATTTTTCATACTTGTCTCCAATTCCGCAGCAATATGTCTTTCTTCATTTAGCCCTATTATATCGCCTTAATTCCTACTAGTCAACTAGAAATTGAGGGAATTACTGTTTTTTATCTTCCAACGTGTCTTCAAACACCAGCAGATACACCGCCGCCCCGTAGTCTAAGCGGCTTCTTTTTTCATAGTCAAACGCTGTCCATATCCGCCGATTCCGGAAAGTATTCTGATTCTGTGTTTCACTTATCTGCACTTTCGAATTGCTCTGTGCCATCTGTTTTTTCAAATTCCGTTCCGGTAAATCCACCGAAATTCCCGCTTTTTGAAGTGTCCTCTCCGAAAGCAGCTCAAAATGTGCGGTCTTTGGCATTGCGTATACCACCGCCATTTCACGGATAACGTTTTTGTACGGCTGTAAATCAGGTGCAAACGGCGGTCTTGTTTTTAAATTTTCGCGTTCATACAAATCAAAAATCAACAGTTCCGTAAAAAGTTCCAGCTGAGCTTCCATCTGCATATCTTTCGTTTTTTCACATCCTGATTCTGCCTGTGTACCTAAAAAATCCGCACTGTCCGGTGCTTTCTGTACCTGCATAATCCGCAGTTTTGCCGCATCGTAAAAATGCTGATACCTTGTCATGCGCGAATGTTTTACCGCAAACAGCCCGTTCTTTTCATAATAATCCGCAAGATATGCAAACATCGCATACGGTGCATCAAAAAACTCCCGCAGATATGTCAGACTTTGCATATACTGGCGGCTATTATAGTACAGCTCCACCATTTCCTCCACCGCTTTTAACGTCAGGACATCGGCATATGAAATCCACTTTGTATACAGCACCTCATACGGCGCCGTATCGGTGTATACAATGCCATATTCTTTGGCGTTTTGATACATTTTCGAGCCTTTTAACACCTTTAAAAAGCCAAGCTGTAACTGGTCCGGCTGCATATTGTATACATCATTAAACGACTGCTCAAACCGCTCCAGATTTTCATACGGCAGTCCCGCAATCAAATCCAGATGCTGATGCACATTTCCCGCGCTGTGTACCGATGCCACAACCTTTTTTAATTTTTCCAGATTCATCGTGCGGTCGATTGCCTCAATCGTCTGCAGATTGGTGGACTGCACACCGATTTCAAGCTGCACAAGTCCTTCCCGCATGGCTGCAATTTCCGCCAGTTCCGCTTCATTGAGCAGATCCGCCGCAACTTCAAAATGAAAATTTGTCACACCATTGTCATGCGTGCGCAGAAAATGAAGCAGTGCCAGTGTTCTTTCATGATTGCAGTTAAACGTTCTGTCTACGAATTTGACCTGCGGCACTTTGGCATCCAGAAAAATCTGCAATTCCGCAAAAACAAGCGGCAGGCTTCTGAAACGCACCGAGCGCGACACGGATGACAGGCAATAACTGCACCCAAACGGACATCCACGGCTGCTCTCGTAATAGATAATTTTGTGTTCAAAGACACGCATATCCTGATATACAAAAGGCAGTTCGTCCATATTCATCAGTTCGCGGTACGGCGTTGCCACAATTTCTCCCGTCTGACTGCGAAAACAAATCTGCCGTACTTTTAGCAATTCTTTCTCACGGTTTTCATCAAAGTTTTCATAACAGGCGGCAAGCTCGCAAAATGTCTGCTCACCCTCGCCTATCATCACGCCTTTAATCTGCGGATGATTTTTAAGAATTTCCTTTGCATCGTAGCTCACTTCCGGTCCGCCGAGCCATATGTCCGTATCCGGCAGAATTTTTTTTAATTCGCAAATCATACGGTGAATCATTTCAATATTCCAGATATAACATGAAAATGCAAGCACATCGGGCTGTTTTTTATAAATGTCTTTTATAATTTCTTCCTGTAGCTGGTTAATCGTATATTCTGCCAGTTCAACCGTGTCTTTCCTGTCGGAATGGGCATCGTGATACGCTTTCAGGCTGTACACGGCAAGATTGGAATGAATGTATTTTGAATTAACCGCCGTTAATAATATTTTCATCTTAATTCCCATTTCTGAGCAACTTGTTGCGAAGAGGCGATGAGAAATTCGCGCAGGCGATTTCTCATCTGCCAGCATAGCTATTTGTTTTTGCTCAGAAACAAATAGCTATGTAAAAAATCAGCGCATCAGCGTTATTTTTTACACGAATCCTCAGATTTCTAATCCTGTATTTACTGCGCTTCTGTCACAATATCGCCGAGCTGATAGCGGATTACCTTGCTGACCTCTTTTAACGGCAGTTCGACCTGATAGCCGATTTTTCCGGCACTAAACATAATTGTGTCATACTCTGCTGCCTCTTTTTGAAAAGTCGTCTTGAAAAATTTCTTCATGCCGATTGGCGAACAGCCGCCGTGGATGTAGCCTGTCAGCCCCAGCAGTTCTTTGGATTTTACCATGTCAATCGACTTTTCCCCGACTGCCTTTGCCGCCTTTTTCAAATCCAGTTCCTTTTCCACCGGAATAACAAAAACATAGTGATTCCCGGATTTTGCAACTGTAACGAGAGTCTTAAACACTCTTTTCGGGTCTTGTCCAAGCACCGCCGCAACTTCCGTTCCGCTGACTGCATCGGTCGTTACATAGCTGTGCGGCTGATAGGCAATTTTTTTCTGTTCCAGTATCCGCATGACATTCGTTTTTTCTTCCATTTCGATTTTCCTTTCTTATTTATTTCATTTATACAAGTCTTGTCGTCCACTTCGTACAGTCCCAGACCTCGCTTGCAAGTCCTTCATAAAATTCCGGCTCATGGCAAACCATAAGGATACTGCCCTTGTATTCCTTTAATGCGCGCTTTAATTCATCTTTGGCATCGACATCTAAATGATTGGTCGGTTCGTCCAGCACTAAAATGTTGCTTTCACGGTTAATCAGCTTACACAGGCGCACCTTTGCCTGCTCGCCACCGCTTAATACACGCACCTTGCTCTCAATATGCTTCGTGGTCAGTCCGCATTTTGCAAGGGCGGAACGCACCTCGTACTGGGTGTATGCCGGAAACTCCTGCCAGATTTCTTCCAGACAGGTCGTATCCACACCCGCCATTTCCTGCTCAAAATAGCCAATTTCCAGATAGTCACCCTGTTCCACTTCGCCTGAAATCGGCGGAATCAGTCCTAAGATGCTCTTTAAGAGCGTGGTCTTTCCGATACCGTTTGCACCGGTCAGCACAATTTTACTGCCCCGCTCCATTTCTAAATCCAGTGGCTTTGAAAGCGGTTCATCATAGCCGATAACAAGCTGTTTGGTTGTAAAAATGTACCGCCCCGGTGTTCTTGCTTCTTTAAAATGAAATTCCGGCTTTGGTTTTTCGGAAGCCAGCTCAATCATATCCATTTTATCAAGCTTTTTCTGGCGGGACATCGCCATATTTCTTGTGGCAACACGCGCCTTGTTTCTTGCAACAAAATCCTTTAACTGCGCAATTTCCTTCTGCTGTCTGTTGTAAGCTGCCTCTAACTGGGCTTTTTTCACCTCGTAAACCTCCATAAATTTGTCGTAGTCACCGACATAGCGGTTTAACTGCTGATTATCCATGTGATAAATGAGGTTGACCACGCTGTTTAAAAACGGAATATCATGTGAAATCAGAATAAACGCATTTTCGTATTCCTGAAGGTAACGCTTGAGCCACGCAATATGCTCTGCATCTAAGTAATTGGTCGGTTCGTCCAACAGTAAAATATCCGGCTTTTCAAGCAGAAGCTTTCCGAGTAAGACTTTTGTACGCTGTCCGCCGCTTAATTCACAGACGTCGCGGTCCAGCCCCAGATCGAGAAGCCCGAGCGCCCTTGCGACTTCCTCTACCTTTGCATCAATCATATAAAAATCGTGCATTGTCAGCATATCCTGAATCACACCGAGTTCTTCCATGTACTGTTCCATTTGTGCTTCGTCCGCATCGCCCATTTTGGCACAGATTTCATTCATGCGTTCTTCCTGCTGATATAAAAAGTCAAATGCCGAAGCCAGCACCGAGCCGATTGTCATTCCTTTTTCCAGTACGGCATGCTGGTCTAAATAGCCGACACGTACATTTTTCGCCCACTCTATTTTCCCTTCATCAGGCATCAGCGACCCTGTGATAATATTCATAAATGTTGATTTTCCCTCGCCGTTTGCACCGACAAGTCCGATATGCTCTCCCTTTAACAGGCGGAAAGATACATCTGTAAAAATCGCTCTGTCACCAAATCCGTGTGATAAATGCTCCACATTTAAAATACTCATAAAACCTCCATTGTCTGTTGTTATTGTGTAAATAAAAAGGCCTGCCACAATCTCTGCGGCAAGCCTGTTTTGTTATCCTTTATTACAGTTCTTTATAATCATCTGCCCGAAATCTTTTATAGTATACCACAAGTCTGTCTTTTTGCACGCGAATCTTTTTTAACTGGATTCCGCCTGCTAAAAATTCCTGCGGCATATTATTAATGAAATACTTTTGAAGCATTTTTCGCAGCTGTATATTTCTGGAACGCTGTGCTGCCGCCAGAATAAAAATGAAAAAGAACAGCACACCCTTTCCCGCCAGCGGTGTATCAAACCAAAAACGGATAAAAAGCGTATCCGAGATAAAATATATCACACCGCAGAGTACGACAGCATAAATTACTGCCGTAATATACGACCTTATCCATTCCCTAAGGGTCAACGCCTTTAATTTATAAAAAAAACTGTGATAATTCTTTGATTCTTCCGGGGTAATCGGTAACTCATAAACTTCCATAAATATCCCTGCCTTTCCGTTTACCTTCATTATAGTACAGTATACCACAACCGGATTGGTAAATCTATGAATATTATGCTAAATAATTATGAAAAGTGCGTGTACTTCCCACAGATTATTGTACAAAAATGAATCTGCCGATGGATTAGTCATCACTTAAGACTTCTTCTACATGCCGGATTGACACATCTAAAAAATTGGATATTTCATAAACCGGCACCCCATTGTCATATAAAATAAAAATCAATTCTTCTGTCGATGTGCCTTTTTTACGTTCTGCCTCGATAAAATAGCGTACTTTTTCTTCGTCCATACAAAAATCCCCATTTCCAAGTATTTTTCACCTTAAACATTTACAAAGCACTACAAGCCGCCATAAACACAGTCATTATTCTATTCTGTTATTCACGATTTCATTACTTTCATTATAAAAAATCTTCCATAAACTTTCCATAGGACAAAAGGCTCAAAATATTTCGAATCAATTTATTCTTCGTTTACAAAAATACACGGTTAATTTATAATTTGGACTTTTTTTAGACACATTTGTCCCGTATTATAATAATCGTTGAAAGGCAATAAGCTTTTTTCATACACTTTTTCATATTTTCATACAGATGAAGAAGTCTATCAATATAACAGCTTTCCCGCTATTATATCTTCTTCATTTGTAAAAAACTTTCCCCTATAATAGCGGCGGGCCTCCCAAGCCCGTGCATTGGCCACGACCATTGGCGGAGCCAGAGCACTG
>OGWQ01000081.1_pt1 | contig 70847 bp, 80 predicted proteins | sample 1576091 | NCBI WGS metagenome assembly OGWQ01 (sample SAMEA3541584, study PRJEB24748) | human gut metagenome | biome: human gut; feature: human-associated habitat; material: faeces | place: China | collected 2012
CTGGCGGTCTATCTCTTGTTTTCGGTTGCTTGCTTCCTTACCGTACATGAGCATTCGAGGTAGCCGTTAAGCACGCTTGCACGGGAGCTGGTAACTTCGTTTAAAATTACCCGCGCGCCGTTGCCGGCAAGAAACATATTGCGGTCGATGTAGCCACCGAGCTGCGTTTTTGTATATTCCGTAGCGTTATTTAAAATAAGGCCGCTGGATTTAATGTTAAAATCGCTGTACAGATTGCGGGAAACACCGTTATCGTTGACCTGGGCAATCTGCACAAGGTCTACGCCGTTAGCGGCATGGTCGATAATTGGTTTATATATCCCGTCAGCATTTGGGTCTGCTACAAGTGCCAGTTCTTCATCAGGCACTTTTTCCGCTGCTTCTGTGCCTGCTACTCCGGAAGTTCCTGAAATATCCGGGGTGGTAATTTCCTCAGCTTCGCGCGGAGGTTCCGGTTCGGGCGGTTCCGGGGGAACATCCGGGTCTGTTTCATTAATTGTAACAGTACCATTCGGCGCCTGAAGGTTTTCGTCATAAGTATTTACTTTTTCACCGGCAACAATAACATTGCCTTTATTTGAATATAAGGAGCCATGCGCGGTTACAATGCCGCCAGCTTTAATATCCAGGTTATTTACGGCATCAAGTGAACCGGAAAGTTCTGCTGCTCCGTTAATGGTTGCCGTAAGATTATTCGATGCACTGAGCAGCGCGCCTTGGTTATTGACTATGCTGCCTGCTTCGATTTTAAGGTTAGCATCATCGCGCGCAAAGCTGCCGCTGCCTTCAGCCGCTTCATATTCTTCACCGGCAATAATCTTCCCGCTGTTGGTAAATTTGCCGTCTGCTTCTATATTTATGCTACCACGAGCTGAAATATTAGTATTATTTTCAATATCTGCATTAAAGGCATCTAAACTAATGCTGCCATTGGAACTGATTACATTATCTACTTCTGACGTTACTCCGTCATCTGTTTCTGTCGCAGTAGTTTTATTAAAGGTAATTTTCCCGCTGCTGCTGATGCTTAAGCTGTCCTGCGCGGCAATATTACCGGAAACATTTACGCCAAGCCCGGAGTTTGTGCCGACCAGCATAATCTTCCCGGCATACATACCGCCTAAAGCACCAACGTCAAGATTGACGCCGCTGCCTGCACTGCCAAACTGTGCTGCACCGGTATTTTGGTTATAGTCTATCTGGTTTTTACCGGCAATGACGTTTATTTCCTCATGCGCCCAGAGTTCGGCATTTATTTTAGCAGCATTGGCATAAATATCTAATTTGCTTACGGGCTGATACTGGTACTGGCCCGTTGCTTCGTCAATCGGGTAACTGCTGCCAGCACCGTTTATTTCTACGGTGCCGCCTGTTACGTTAAAACCTGTAAGGGTATTGTTCTTAATAATAGGAGTGCCTGTTGTAAGGGTTGCGCGGTTGGTATTAATAAAGCCAAAGCCGTTACCCACTATGCCGTTAGGGTTGGCAATGATGAGGTCAGCTTTAGTGCCTGCAATTTCCATCATACCGGCCAGCCGAGAAATGTTTCCGCCCGTTACTTCATTGAGGATTATTTTAGCCGGAGTGCCGTTAAGATTGTTATTGGCAGCAATCTGCCCGGCCAGGACAGAATTATAGCTGCCGTTTGCCACATTGTTAAATACCAGGCCTTCCTTACCAACATTAAAATCCTTAAATTTGTTATGGGATAAGCCGTTCGCATTTGGTTTTACAATATCTACCACGGGCACATTATTCCTGTTGTTTACGCTTGCGTCATTATTAGGCGTAACAGCAGCGGCACAGCAGGGTAGTACGCTCTGCGCCTGCAAAGCTACGATAATAGTTAATGCGATTAATTTTTTCTTCCTGCTGTTATATTTCCCCATGATTAGCACTTCCTTTTTATACACTAAACGCTTACTTAATTAAAAATTCATCCTGCTGCTCCGACGGCAGTACTCTTTGAATAGTATCGTTATAGTATTCTTTATACCACTCGTATTTTTCTAAAATTCTTTTTTCGATATCTTCATCATTATTATTTCTAAACTTACTTCCAATCATTTGTTTTATTCCCTTTAATAATTCATAATAGCCTTCTTTATCACCATAATAATTAATATCTTTGGTTTTTTTCAAATAATCTAAAAATGAACGTCCATCCGTTTCATCAGATTTTATATATTCACTATATTGAGCTGTATTTTTTGCAAGTAATTCCTTTTCAGCAAATTTATCGATTAAAATTCTTGGAAATTTGGCATCTTGTGACTCTAATATATAAGCATTGTTCATAGCCGGACCATAACATATATTTCCGGTGTGACATAATTTACCAAAAGTTATACCTCCACGAGCTAAAAACCCTTGTTTTACATATTCATTAGATAATCTAACTATCGTTTTTAAAAATTCTTCATAATATCCATCTTCTTTATTAACTTCTTCTATTACAGGTGTAGAAATTATCATACTATCAGAGAAAAATGTTATATGCGCTTTAGTTAACGGTCGACTTTTCTTTGTCTGCAAATTTACTTTTTTGGCCTTTTTTTATAATAAGCTTGTTTAAAGTATACACCCCATCATTAAAATTCATTATTTTGTCAATATTATTTTTGATATTATATCCTTCTCTTGTTCCGTCGCCAGTCTTGTAAACAGCATTTTTAAATCCAAGTAAATCTATAAACGCAATTAACCTTTTTTCATAATTGATAATGCCGTCATTTTCCATTTTAATCTCTCCTTAAATTTCTGCTGTAATCATAAAGCCATAGGTTCTGCTATCGCAGGTAAAGCCGTCAGGTTTCTTTATTGGCCAGCCTACAAAGGCGTCATAACTAAAGTTTTTATATTGACCGCGCACGCCAATAGCTCCGCCCACAAGCTCCGTACCTAAAAGGTATTCCGTGCTCGGTCCGTGTACTTTGCCGTAGTCAATAGCAAAATATATCTGGTGTGGCAGATTTTCTATCGGAAAACGCAGTTCGTTACGTACTATAATGCCGTCTTCAGCTGATAAGGTCTGCTCGCCGTCAAAACCGCGCACGCTGTACCAACCACCTATACTGAAAAATTCGCTGCCATAAATGCGTTGGTCGCTTTTTTGCGCGCGGATGCTTACATTATACTGCGCGTCATAGTTTTCACCAAACGGTACCGGCGTAATAAAGTTAAGTGTGCTCAGGTACATATTGTACTGCGTCGTTGCTTCTCCCGGCATACCGTCTGTCGGTCCGGCGTCGGCAAACCACGGCAGGCCTTTTTGCCATTTTAAACTTGCGTCTAATACACTCGGTCCTAAATACTGCCTGTGGTTAAAGCCCAGCTGCATGGCAGTTGTTTTTTGCCGCTGTACGCCTATTTCCGTACCATCTATATAGCTGTGGCGAGTCTTATGTACAAGTCCCAGTTCAAAATCTGTTTTATATGTCTGGCCGCGGCTTAGCAGGTGCGTCCATGTAAGTGAGGTCTGTGTGTATTCGCCTTCGGATTTAAAGGGGTTTACCGCATATTCTACCGTTTGTTTATATTCCTGTTTGCTGTGGCTGAAAGTAAAGCGTTCTTTACCTACCGGCACGGAATAATATATGCTGTTGGCACGGGTGCCTTTGGTTTCTCCAGACTGTGTGGCGTCTTCGTTCCAGTTAACGTAAAATATATCATTAACAGAAAGTGGATTGGATAGCTGAAGCCCTCCGGACATCTGCGCTTTGCCGGTATCTTCCGTTCCGCTGTTATCTACACTTAAAAATAGTTTATACGGCTTATCTCTTTTTATGTCTATTACCAGGTCGCTTTGTCCTTCTTTAGGTCCCGGTTCAATTTTTATATCGGCGTTCTGCCCGGGTACAGAATTAAAATTATCTACCGTTTGTTCTATATCCCGGATATTTAAAAGGCTGCCGCGTTTCATCGCTACCGCATTATGCCACGTTCCCCATGTTTCTTCGCGGAAACGGATGTCTGAAATTGTGCCCGGCAATAAGGTAAAGAAGAAATTGCCGGTAGATAAATCCTGTTCTTCTACATATACACGGGTTGTTACATAGCCGCGGTTCATAATTTCCCCGTTAATGGCCTGCATCAGCATGTTTATACCCTTTACGCCAATTTTCTGGCCGTTGTAGTTGTCAAGGTATTTATTTATCCACTCGAATTTGCCGGCATATTTATCTGCCTTCAGGTAAAAGTTACTTATCTCAAAAGCTTTTTCTTCTTCCGGCAAAGAAAAAACTTCCAAACGTGCACCCTGCTGCTGCGTTTTAGCCATAGACTGACTAACACGCTGCTGCATTTCTGCTTGCGCACGTTTGGAAGCAAAATCCTGCTGTTGTTGTTGTAATACCTGCTGCTGCCGCTGCATTATATCATCCTGCGGTGCTGCATACGTATAATTAGCATAACTTAATACGCCTAAAACAGCTAAAGCTGTCCCTATTTCCCTCAATTTATACATACATATCCTCTCCCTTTTTTAGGATACATATTCATTAATATTTTTCTGTTAACTTTAGTATACGCCTATTTGTCAGATTTGTAAAATCCTATAAAAATAATTTTACTTTGGTTCAAGCTGCTGCATTCCGCTCTCCGCGGTGTAACAACAAAAACAGCTTTACTAAACAATCTCGCCCATCAATTGTCAAGTTGTTCAGCGTATTTATAAAATAGGCGCTTCAATAAAATTTGAAGCGCCTATTTTTGCCATTCCCACTGCCCGGTTCTTCAACCTCAGTTTTTTCTTTAACTTCTTTAACACTTTGCCTTTTAAATTCTTTATAGCTTAAACTTTGCTAATTTCGGTTTTATTTATGATTTTACTTCAACCGTGCCTCCTGCAACACCAATATCTCCCGATACATCAGGTAAAGCATAACCTATAATTTTATTTGATTTATCACGGAATGATATAACCGTATGCGCCAAAGCACTGATAGGGACTTCTAACGAAGGTGCTGCTGCCACATAGAAAAATCTGTCAACACGGTTATAAAACTCATCCCATGTATTTAAAAAATTACATAGTACGCCACTGCCATCCATTCCACCAATGCCTATTCCACCAAACCTTAAAAACAGTTCATGCCCACGCTTTCCTTTTTCGACATTGCCGTCAATAATCTTGATGTACCCACCTACAAGTATAAACGCACCATCAATATGGCATTTATGTTGCATATATACAACAGGTTCTTTTTCCGGCTTAGGCTGATACCCTGGGTCATCAGACCAATGTCCTGGTATAACCCATTCAAATCCGTCTCTATCCTTACCTCTTTTTTCAGGTATCCATTGCCTTGAAGAAGTTTCATGATGAACAGGATAGCCATCCGGTCCATATTTTTTAGCAGGAACCGAAGGTTTCTTTGGCTGTTTTGGTGTTCCGTCAGGTCCATATCCCGGTTTAAAATGCGGCATAAATTATCAATCCTTTCTGTACTTTTTATTATAGTTCTTTTTAAACAATCTTCTATTGGTACACTTATTATATAAGGGCATATTGCTTACTTGTTGAAATCACATACAGTTACATAATGATTTTCTTAAGTTTTTAAATTTCATCCATAACGTACAAATCCTTTCTATATTTTATTATCCTTTAAAGCTCAATGCCCTTATCTTTTTTCTTTTCGCGTTCTTCATCATCAAAATCACGGAAAATTCTTGCCTTAATACCTTTTTTAACCTTAGCTTCTTTTGCCAGTGTAATGGCTTTCTGGAGCTGATTGAAAGGTAATAAAAGACCGATACCGGAATTACGTTCCGAAGTTAAAACTTCTTTGCGGAGCGTATAAAGTTCAGAACGCAGTTCATTGTTATCCATAATATCTTTTTCAATAATATGAATTTTATCAGCTATACTTTCATTAAAAGCCTGATACTCTTTCTTTATATCGTCTATGCGTTCCAATACCGGCTGGCTTAACATATATTCTTTTAAATTCTTTTCAGCCTCATAGTATTCATACTCCCTGCGCGTTAAGCGTTCGGCCATCCTGTCAGCTTCTGCACGGCATTCTTCTGCTTCTTTGCCAGTAAGCGTTTGCAGTTCATTTAATTTAACTATGTATTCATCCCTTAATTTATCCAGCCTTTTTTTCTGCCTGTTAAGTGTAACATCCTTATACCCAACAGCTTTTGACAATGCAAGCTGTTCAATGCGCTCATCAGTAAGCAGCCTGCGTTTCAGTTTTATAATTTCTATACGGTTCACGTGGTTATTTTCTGCCAGGCGTTCCAATTGCACATCGACTGTTTTATTGAATTTATTAACACCAACTGTATCACTGCCAAGCTTACGGTTATATTTAACACGAAGTTTCCCAACCTCCGCATCATTAACCATGCGTTCATTTTTGCGGCGCACTTCTGCAAACGCAAGGTCAACATCTTTCATTAAAATACGGTAATCATGGCATAGAGCATTATTGGCACTGATAGTATCATCTAATAATTCAATTTGTTTCTTAAACATTGCGTTGCGGTCCTGAAGAATCTGTCTGAATTTTTTAATCCTGTCTTCGGTATCAGGATGTTCGAGTTCCTTTTTAAGCATTGCTTCCATGCGTTCACACTTTTTAACTTTCGCGTTAAGTTCTGCCTCATCTTTTTCTATCCTTTTCTTGACAGCGTTGTACTGTTCACGGTAATCAAAACTAAAGAGACCGGGCTTTTCCATCTTTTCAAATTTAGCCTTGTCTTCAGCAAGCTTTTGGCTGGCAGACTCAATTTCCTGCTTTTGTTTTTCCAAATTACGGTCGTGGAAATTAACGGCATAAGACACGGCAAACTTTTCAAGCTTCTCATCAGTTAACAGCTTTTTAGATAATTCCATTTTAGTTTTGCCATATTCCTTATTTGCCTCCAGCAGCAAACTAATCCTTATATCTGTCTGCTCTCTAAAATTCCTGACTTTTTCAGGAGTATCAAAATATTTGCCATCAATCCAAAGTTTCGCCTGGCTAATTACATTATCTGCCATTGATAAGCCGGCCGCTATCTCCTGGCTATTGCCGCTATAATTTTTGGCAGACCTGTACAGTTCATGCACAATTTTACTATAACTGCGTTCACGCAAAAGTTCATTGCGGGCCGAGTAACCGGCCGACAATAATTTGAAGACCGTATCCTTACGTTCCCTGCGTATATCGTTGCGTTCTTTCAGCATTTTATATACAGCGTCATATTCCGATTTACTTTCAGGCAGGTTGATGTATTCCTGCAAAACTTTATTCCGTTCATCAAGTTTGGCCGCGTTATATTTTAAATTACTTTCAAGCACCTTTAAGCTTTCAGCTTCTTTAAAATAATATAACCTGCCTGGTAAATCCCATGATGACGGTACTTCTTTATTAGCAAAAGCTTCAGCGCGGGCAGAATAAATTTTCTCTGCCGTGAGCTGCTGCCTGTAAGCCTCCTGTAATTTTTTATATTTACCATAAGTAATAATATCCAGCGCTTCTTCCCGCAGTTCATGATATTTATAAATGCCGGCAGAAATTTCTTTTGTTAAATTTCTGTACGAAGCCAGCGAAGCTTTGACCTCATCAATTTTAGCGTTAAATATTTCATCTATAGCTGCAGCGGTTTCATCATCAGCGTAATAATCTTCCGCTTCCATTTTATTAATGGCAGCACTTTTAAACTCAGTAATTTCATTACTGAGCCCAGCAAGTTTTTCTTGTTCAATTTCAAGCTGAGCAATTTCCGCTTCCAGCTCTTTGGCCGCTTTGGCAATATATACCTGCCTTGACTTTTCATCACTCATTTCAAGAAAATATTTTTTCTTTTCATCCGCACTCAACTTACCGGACACCCGTTTATACATCCCTGCAAGTTTAGGCCCGAGATGTTCTTCCTTAACTCTGTTAGAAAGGCTTTCATAAAGCTCAATGTCACCGGCATTTAACGCAGCTTGTTTCTGTTCCTTCAAACTTCTGGCATCTACCTTAACGTCAGCAAAACCATTCATCTCAAGATGCCTGTTGGTCATATCGGCAAAATCAAAACGGATGCTACGGATAGTTTCCCTGCCCTTTCCAAATTTACCAGTAAAGCGGTCATCCTTTTTAGCACCGCCACGGTGAGGATAGTTAGGAGTATACTGCGAAAAAAACTTTTGCGGTGAACGCTCAATTCCGTCAAAGGAACGCTCACAAAACATAATATGCGCATGCACATTTCTATGCCCTGGCTCAAGCGTTGCGTCTTTATCATGAATGGCAAAAGTATAAGCCTTGTTTGGGCCAACATGTTTTTCTATAAGCTCATGTACAAGCGCAATATTCTGCTCATAGGTTAACTCCGAAGGCAGTGCAACTTCAAATTCGTAATAAGCACGTCCATTAGATCTTTCATGCTTATCTGCCATATTCCAAAATAAAAGCGGATTGTCTTTCGCCCATGAAGGCAGGTTGCCTGACTCTTTATAAACAAGTTCCTCACGTTTTTCACCATAAAAGTAAGGGCCTTCGCGCAAAATGTAAGCTGCATGCAAACCGGCTGCGCCGGTATTACCATATTTAACTGCACAATGGAATGTAGCCATTTTTGCGTGTTCCCCCTTTCATAGTTAAACTTTCCTTGTCAGGTTTTGCAGCACCGGGAGGTGCTGCCGTATTGCCAACGGCACAGGCCTCGCAGAGCGCGCTGGGTGTCTCGATTCCGAGACACCCGTAAGTGCGCCTTGCACTTAGTGCAAGGATACTTCGAGGCGCTGACTCGAAGTCTACCGCTCACCACGCCATACCTAAATTATAATATAGTCTTACATGTTCAGTATAGACACTAAATTTTAACGAGTTTTAGTAATAATTACTGATAACAAAAGAAAGTAAAATTTCAAGTTGTAATTTTTCAAATTTAATTATGTAAATAATTAAATTTTACCTTATTCGTAAAAATTAAAATGTGGGTAATTTTTCAAAAAAATTATCCACATAAAATGCTGTGGGTAACTTAACAGCCAGAAAGCGCCCTTAAAGCAGGCAGGCTTGCTGTTAAGTTATCCATAGCCGTCAGCCCCTGCCCTCGATGGGCGGGCTGACGTCCGCGCTATAATGTAAATTGCAAAATCTTTATTATGTATGCAGCCATGACAAAAGATGCCAGGTAATTTTTCTTTCTTTTTAACAGTTACCCCTACAACCTGCTGCCTGCCTTCATTTGCATGAGCGGGTAATTTTTCAAATTATCCCGCAGCGCAAAGCGCTTAATGCTGTGGATAACTTTGCAGCCGTTAGCGCTTTTAAAGCCAGCAAGCTCGTGCTGCAAAGTTATCCATAGCCGTCAGCCCTGCCTTCGATGGGCGGGCTGACGTCCGCGCCAAAATTTACTTATAAAATCTTTACTATATATGCAGTAAAACAAAAAGTCCTGGTAATTTTTCTTTTTAGCACTTATAAGTAATATCTGCTTCTTATCTTCATAAGCAGACGCGGGTAATTTTTCAAATTATCCCGCAGCGCAAAGCGCTTAATTTGCTGTGGGTAACTTCGCAGCCGTTAGCGCTCTTAAAGCCAGCAAGCTCATGCTGCGAAGTTATCCATAGCCGCCAGCCCCTGCCCTCGATGGGCGGGCTGGCGTCCGTGGATTTTATCAATTTTTTATCCAAACAAAAAGGCAGGGTATAACCCTGCCCAATCTTCGTATAATATTACGCTGCTATGCTTCCGAACTCTACAAATTTGTAAATTAGTTTTGCTATATCTTCCATTTCACTGGCATAGCTATTACAAAAATCTTTCTCGTTTTGTTGCCGTACAATCCATGTATGTTTTTCATAATCTCTTGTTAAATATAAGCCATTAAATATTCTAACAATTTCTGCTTTATCCTTCATTGCACTTTCAGCCGTCACAAGCCATGCTTTCATTACATCATTAAAAACATCAGCAGCATATTCAACAAAAATGTAGGTATTAGCCCCACCTAAAATTTCACCTGACCTTCCATCACGTTCCACGTCTTCAAAGCGCTTTACTATTTTTTCTACCTGCCTTCTGCTTATTTTGGGATTTTTAATCTTAATATTCACAGCGGTTGAATACCCACCAGCAACTCTTACAGATATATCATTCCTTTTTATACCATTTTCCTTCAATAAATTTCTGATTGCCTGTCCTAATTCTTTATTGCTTAACATATTATCTCTCCGTTCTGTTTTTATCTAAAACTATTTTCAAAAATACACCTGCGGTTATTCCGTACAGAACACCTTGCCAATCTGTCCAATTTCTTGTTAGTGCCTGTATAAGTAAGGTAGCAGCGGTGAGTTTTATAATCGTTGACTTCATAATAATATGTGATGTATAATCTATTTAGGGATGAGGGGACGTTACCACATCCCCTCGCTGACTACCCCGTTACCGTTTATGCTTGCTTCGCGTTTTACGACGACGGGGCTTTTTCTTTGTGTTGGATTTATTTTCGCTTAATAGTCTGTATAAAATTATCAAGTTAATCATAATATCCAGCACATCCCTAAATATTTCAATTAGCACATCACGGTTCACCTCCTTTCATTGCAGCTTGTTTTTTGCCGCTTTCGCAGGCATTTTAACGCGGCTAAGTAATAAATTTGCAAGGACAGCGGAGCTGCTTGTTTTATCCTTGCAAATTTAGCAGCGTGCCGCTAAAATGGATGCGTTGAAAGCGGAAAAAATATTAATGCCGCAGCTTAATGCTGCGGCTTCCTTATTCCTTAGAAATAAAAAAACGTTTACCGAGCTGGCGCCGGTAAACGTTTTTCCTTTAAATGAGATTATTCTTCAAAATAAGGAAATGCTTTCATAATTTAATATTGGTTTTTCATCAATCGAAGGCATCAAAATTTTACTCTTGCGTTTTTCCTGTGTTTTATCAAATATTTCTTTTAATACTTCTAACTTTTCACGTATTTTTAATTTGCTTATAAAATCTTTATTGTAGCAACCAGGAGTGTACCATTCGCTGTAACATTCTTGAGTAATGCTATTACCATGTACTACAATAGCAGGTATACCATACAAAGAAAATTGTATATAAGCCATCAAAGCACATACCATATCTAAATCCCATGCTTCTACATAAACACTGTTTTGGTAATTAATTCCATCATCTTTTAATGCCTGGCATAATTGCAAGACCATTACACCACTGCCGCATGTTGGCTCTGATACATTTAGCAAACCATATTTCTGATATGCTGCATTATTTTTTAAATCAAGCGTGTTTACTTTTGCCATAAAAGTCGCTATATGGTATGGCGTAAAAAATTGCCCAAGCTGAGCCGAGTAAAATTTACCCTGAGTATATACAGTTCCTAAAACATCATCCAAGAAACCTGCTTCTGAGCATTTTTGCATAAGTAAGGTTAATTTTGCAAACAACGCAGCCATTTCTTCTACTTCCTGGCGTTCATAATTTTTGACTGTGTTTAAATAAAGTTCCTCTCTTTCTTTATAATGGTTCTTATCTACCGCATTGCTAATTGCGCAGGCGACAAGGACTAAAAAATCTTTAAAAACAGTATAACCAAATTTTGAACGGCAAACATTTCGCAATTCTATGATAAATTTTTTTAAATCACCACCAACATTAGCTTGTAACATTTTGCACCTGCTATTTGAAGACTATTGCCGGTATATAATCAATGAAAAATGTCTCATTATTCTTAATTTCATTGAGCATTAAGTCAAAAGTATTTTCATTCATTTTATCAAAAATAATTCTTTTTGCTTCTGTTTCATCCACAGCTTTAACAAATCCTGCGGTTATTCCTACTGTGTTACCATTACGCCAGTGTGCGTGCTTAAACCTAAAATAATATATTTTCATTTTTAAACCTCACTTTATATTATTATTTACAACGCCCGCCAAAGCAGGCGTTGTATTAATCATTAAAAAGTCATTTTAAATATTTGAGGGTTGCATCCGCTTCATAGAAAGAATTAAACACCGCATTACGCTGTTCCAGTTCCTTTCTTTCAGCAGATATTTCCTTAATAAAATCCCATCCTTCCATTATTACAATCATTGTTACTACAAACATTAATACCAACATACTTATCACCCCTTAATTTATTGCTATGCGGCAACTTGACTACTTTAGCGGAGTGCTGTATAATTGTTTTACGTTGGAAGTTCCAGTGCCGTTTTTCATCTGCCGGTACTGGAGCTTTTTATACACTTCATATATGCACAATCTAACAATTTAAGCACTGACCTCTGTTCACCGTCCTTCCTTTGCAGCTTGTTTTTTGCCGCTTTCGCAGGCATTTTAACGCGGCTAAGCAATAAATTTGCAAGGACAGCGAAGCTGCTTGTTTTATCCTTGCAAATTTGCAGCGTGCCGCTAAAATGGATGCGTTGAAAGCGGAAAAAAATATTAATGCCGCAGCTTAATGCTGCGGCTTCCTTATTCCTTATAAATAAAAAACGTTTACCGTGCCTTAATACTGGCGCTGGTAAACGTTTTTCATTTTTTATTAAATATACGTTCAAATAAATACACAAAAACCGGCTTTGCAGCCGGTCTTTTTATTTATCCTATTAATATTTCAATGTATTCAAAGTTTCTTTCAAATCTTTCATAAATACGTCCGGTTCTTCGTCAGAATAACCGATAAATTTTATACAGTCCAGTTCTTTAAGTTCAGGATAGGTATATGTCAATGTATACTCACCGGCTTTTTGCTCATTGTTTTTAAGTTCGCAAAGAAAAGTAAAATTTACTTTTTTATCAGCAGTCAATTCTACTTTATCCAGCAAAATTTTAGCTGTATAGTCATCAAGGCTGTAATTTGCAGGTTTTATATATTCATCAATGGTCACTTGCATAAAATAATCACGTGACATCACTGCATAAATTTTTTTATTGGTATTCTTCGGCAAAAAATTTTTTATAATATCCATTATCCAGTCTCCTCTCCGGCAGATAATTTAATTATATTCTGCGCAGGATAGTTTTTATTTTTAACGCTGCCGTCAACATAGATTTTTATTTATTTAAAACACGTTCAAACGCTAACTGATAAACTTCTTCATCAGCGCGTACTCCAACAACAATAATTTCCATACTTTTTTCTGTACGTTTTAATTGATAAACCACCCTATACCCAATACCACGCATTTTTATTTTAAGCAGATTGGTTAAGTTCATGCCGTGCTTATTTCCAAGCGGCCAGCCATAACCACCTTCAGAACGAGGTAAAGGATTTTCGGCAACTCTGTTTATCGTTTTTAATATTATTTGTTTTGAAGAATTATCTATTTTAGAAAGGTCATCTATTGCTCTGCTATCATACTTTACATTATAAGCCATTACTCTAAATCCACCTCTACATCTTCAAGGTCTTTATCAGTAATGCCTAAAATTTTCATTGCTTCTTCAGAAGAATATATTTTCCTTTCCGGATTATTTATCCTATCCATAGCTTCAATGTATAACTCCATATCAAATAACCGTTCTAACAAATTATCATATTTTTCCGGAGATATTAAAACACATTCCGGTAAATTATTTTTAAAAACATATTTTGTACCTTGTCTTTTCACATCATCAAATATTTTTGTTGCTCCTTCTTTATTAAAGTTGCTAATAGGCACAATTTTTTCTGCTGTTAAAATGCTACTCATTTTTCATCACCAACCTTTAATTAAATTTTACCATACTTCCGAAAATTCATCCATATATTTTCGGAAGTATGGTATTTGTAATAGATTAAAGTCCCATGCTTTATTACGCCCTTGTTATCGTATAACCTACAAAGTCATCAGCAGTAAGCACAATATCACCGGCACGGTACATATTATTAACCTTTTCTTTTGCTTCTTCCACGCTATTTGATGTTACTGAAATTGTACGAACTAATTTTTCGGTGATTTTAATTTTTACTTTCATTATTTTTCTCCAATTTTAACCAAGATATTTTACAATACCATTTTTATAAAGCCTTTTTAATCCATTGGCATTTACAATATACATCTGATAAGGCGTGCCTTGCTGATAAAAATAGTATAATGCAGTATCAGTTATTTTATATTTACCGTTTTTGACTTCCGTTAAATTAACAAGCTGTGTTCCGGTTTCTCGCAGCATCCATAAAAAAGTGTCATCCGGTGCTTCCAAAATACTTTCCTTATCTACTTCAAAATCTTGTTTATATGCCCTTAAAAACTTATCTACTTTTGCCTGCATTTCCGTAAATCTTTCCTGCCACATAATCTGCCCCCTTGTTATTAAATGGTGTACAGCCTTAAAAAGGCTGTACACATACTATCTTAATAATTGCCCGGTATAAAAGTCACACCCGGCTCCTGCACCTTAAATTTTATTATCGGAACAAAATTTTCGGCAATTTTTATAAGCCTTTTCAGCTTTTCAATTTCTTCATCTGTAAAGCCAACAGTTTCATCTTCATCAGCTTTGGCAATGATAACATTACCGCATAAACAGTCGCTTGTCCGTATGCTGTACCCAAAAAGCAGACTGGCTATTTTATTTGGCTGTGGGTCTAAATTATTGAGTAAAAACTCATCATCAAAAATCAAAAGAATGTTACAGCCCATTTTTTTATTGATAACGCTTTCCGCTATATCAATACACCGGCAGTCATTACCAATCCACTTATACATAGTTTCAAGGTTAATTCCATTATCCAGTTCCTTCACTTCAACAGCTCCGTTGTTTTTAAGTAATACATATTTGCTCATTCTACATACTTCCTTTCGTTTTGCCGTGGGTTCGGAAAGGTTTGTGACCCTTGCACCGTTCCCCTCACAGCGATTGTTTTTCAACCGCTTTTCGCGGGCATTTTAAAAACGGTAAGCAATTTTTTGGCAAGGACAGCGAAGCTGCTTGTTTTATCCTTGTCAAAAAAGCAGCGCACCGTTAAAATGGACGTCAGAAAAGCGGTTTAAAACATAAAAATGGCACATGTGTGCCTACCTTATTCTGGTGCGCCTACCTTAATGTAATAAAAGATAAAGGCGCACTTTGCACTTTTGCAAATTTTTGCGGCTCCGCAGAGCCGGAAGCTGAAATAAATTTGTAAATGTGCTTAAAGCGACACGGTAAACAGTCTGCACGCAAGCACAGCTTGCTTGCAGTCTGTTTGTCGCTTCCTATTTCAACACCAAAAAGCAGGCGGTTTAGGCTGCTTTTGGTGTATATGTGCGGGCATAAGCCTGCAAAATACAGGGCGCAGCCGAAAGGTAAGCAGCTTATTTTACAGGCTTAAACGTCCGCACCGTAAAAGCAAAATCTTCAGGTTTTGCATCCTTATTTATAATCAAAACAGGGGATTTCATTAAAAATTTAATCAAATCCCCTGTTATCCATTAAGGGCAGCGGCGCGGCTTTTGCCACGCCTGCCGTCAAGCAACCGCTGTTATATTATTTTCCATTACAATCACATCATCTGTTGCAACTTTAATTTTGCATTTATCCGCAAATTCTAAAACTACCTTTAAAACTTCGGGATTGCGTGATACTGGTTTGTTATTACATAATTTTGCCTGTACTAATTTCCATTCTTTAATTTCAAGCAATGCCAATAACTTGCCATTATCATCAGCTACCGTTACAAGCTGTAAATTCTTGTTAATTCTTTCATTATAGCTAACAGCACAATTATTTAAAGTTTCACTGGCATAAACAAGTTGTTTGTGAAAATTTATTACCTTCGTACTATAAAAATTAAGCTGCATTTCCATACGGTTAATGATATCTTTTGGTATATCAAAAAATTGCCTGCGATAAGATAAATTTCTTATTTCTTTCGATAAAAAATTGTGCAGCCGTCCAAAAGTGATTTTTTGTAGATACATCCGTTTTAAAATTTTATTTTCTGCTCCATGCAGCATTAAATAAGTGTCTGCCCAAAATTTATTTTCCCATAATTCTTTTACTTTCAGTTTCGGATATATATGCTTCATTGTTTTATAAGCCTTAACAAACAGTTCTTTTTTATCGTTTTCATAATAATTTATTTTCTGAAAAATGTTTAAAGCCGTTGCCGCTTCATCATATGGAAAATTTAAAAATGCCAGTTTTAAATTTTCTATTTTCTCTAATGAAAATAATTTTTTAACAAGCGGCTTTGCAGGCAAACCGAAGTATTTAAGCACACAATCTAAATATGGTTTTTGTGTTTTTTCCTGCAACGCATAAACTGCTCTTTCCCAGTCATCATTCAATGATAATTTCAACAGCCAGCTCATACAGTTAGTTTTTGCAAACTTATTCATATTGTGGCAATCAATAAATTTTATGCGGTGCGCCAGATTAAGGATATTCCCACCAAAGTAATAAAATTTATCACCACGTACTTTAAATTTTTGTGCTTTATATCCGTTATTTTTCAATAACTTATTAATACTTTTATACAATTTATCTAATGTTATTTTTAAATTGTCACCAATGGTATAAAAACTATCCCGCATAAGATATATTATGCTTTCACGCTCCATTAGTGGGAAAGCTTCCGTAATATAACTAATGTCAACGGTTTTATCTAAATTAGTTTTATATCCTCTTTCTGTTTTTTGCCACATAGTTTTACGGTTTTTCACATCAAAGGTAAATATTTCTTTGTTCCGAAAGAAATAAAAGTTATTTAATGCGTTGCTAAAATATTTTATCCGCATCTCAACCTTTTCTTTAAACTCTATAATTTTAATTTCTATATCAAAAGGCATATGCTGTTCATAATGCGGTGAATACATTATGTTATCTATATTATGTACTGCTCCGCAAGCAGGGCAAACAACCTCTCTGCGCCGGAAAATACTTGCCCCTCGGTTAAAGGAAAATCTTGCGGAGCACAAACGGCATTGTGCATTATACCCCTCAAAATTATTCCCGCTAATATATAATGTTAAATTTGAGCCTATCCACTTGCCAATATTAAAACAATTACCTCTTTTATAATGGCTTAACTCTGTATATGCAATCGTTCTCATTTACTCTATCCCCTTTTAATCATTTTCTTCAAAACTGTAACCGTCATCTACTACTTCATCTTCGGCTTCATCTGCCTGTATTGGTTCTTCCTTACAACAAAACAGGCTGATTTCTTCCTCTTGGGCTTTTTTCAAATCTTCTTTAACTTTTTCTTCTTTTTGTTTCTCCTTACGTTTAGCTGCTTCGATTGCAGCTTCTTTCTTCTGTTTTTCCCGCTCCGTTTTTTCTGCTTCTTCCAATGCAGGTTTATGTTTTTCAAGTAATTTACTTGCCATATCCAACGCCCTACGCTGTGTATCAATAAAGGCTTCCAGCACTTTAGAATTTTCGGGTGGTGTGCCGTGTTCTTTGTCATATACAATAAGTTCTGATAACATATCAAGACATCTAACCTGCTGTTTTAAAAAATTTTCCGTCATATTTATTTGAATCATAACCATTACCTCTTTTTTAAAGGTATGGGGCTTGCCCCCATACCTTTATTTTTTAATGACATTCACTGCTGTCGATTTCGTCCAGTGCTTCAACAATGCGTTCCATTTACGCCACCTGCTCTTTCTTTGCTTCCTGTTTCGGTTGCCCTGCCTGTTGTTCTTTCTTCTCACAATATTCAAATTCTCTTAAAAGAATTTGTACCCAAATGCCTTTTGTGCCATCTTCTTTTTCATATTGCCGTAACTCTAAATTGCCACCGATATGGATTTTATTACCTTTACTCAACGTATTACCGATTAATTCAGCAATTTTACCAAAAGCGACTACATTAAAAAACTGTGGTTTAGTAGTCTGCTCTGCCTTATCATAAATATTTTCAGCAACGGCAAACTTGGCAACAACTTTTCCGTTTTTTGTAAAAAGAATTTCCGGGTCTCTCGTAAGTCTTGCTGTGATTTCAATTCTGTTCATTTTGACACACTCCTATAATATAATTCGGTAGCAGTATACAGGCATACCTATATTGCGTACAGCAGCCCTCTCACCAGCATCAGCCCACCCTCTGCGTGGTGTTTATTTCGCTTCCGTGGCTGCATGAAATCCGGCAGCGCTTGAAAAGCAAGGGCGCGCACAGCCGCGCTCCGTACTACCCTTGCTTTTTAAAAGCGCAAACGGATAAAATGCAAGACAAGGAAGCGTTTCCTGCCTAATTAAATAAAAAGCAGCTCCTAAGAGCTGCTTACCTTTTAAGTTCAGAAAAAAAGCGTAGCTTTTTTTACCTTTTACGTTGGCGATCCACAAAACATATAGTAAATTTGATTGATTTTCACCTTTTTGTATCATATAATGATACTAAGAGGTGAAAATAGATGATTTTAACAATGCAGCAATTAAATGACAGTTTAACTGCTGAAGGCTATTCCAATATCAGGACAAAAATACAACGTCTTATCCGCGATAAGAAATTAACTCCTGTTACACGCGGCATATATGAAACCAATACAGACATCCCCGGATATTTACTTGCCAGCACAATTTACAGTCCCTCTTATATTTCCTTCGAGTACGCTCTCTCCTGGCACAATTTAATACCTGAAAGAGTAAACGTATATACCTGTGCTACATTCAATAAAAAAAAGGCAAAATTACATAAAACTCCTTTTGGCATATTTACTTACCGCGATATTCCGGCTGGAGCTTACCCATACGAAATTAAATTATGTATTGAAAACGGTTACAGCTACCAACTGGCCACGGCAGAAAAAGCGCTGTGTGACCAACTTTATAAGCTGCCGCCTGTAAAAAACCAAAAGGAATTACAGGAACTTTTATATGATGACCTGCGCATCGAACCGGAAATGTTAAAAAAGCTTAATTTTAAAACTTTATCTGAACTGGCTCCCTTATATCATGTGGGTAATTTAAAATTGTTAATTGCTCTTGGAGGTAAAATATGGAACCGATAATAAATCAGATGCTTGCAGCTTATCCGGCCGTATCTATTACAGATAAGAAAAACGCATTAAAAGAAGTAATGCAGGAAATAGTCCTTTGCGGCCTGTCCCGTACCGATTTTTTTAAACATGCTGCTTTTTACGGTGGCACTGCTCTGCGCATTTTTTACGGGCTCGACCGATTCTCTGAAGACTTAGATTTCTCATTAGATGCCAAAAATGAGGCTTTTAATCTTGATGATTATGTCGGTATGCTGGAAAAAGAAGTAAACTCTTACGGTTTTAATTTTAAAATTGAAACCAAAACGAAAACTAAAGACTCTGATATTAAATCCGCTTTCTTAAAAGGCAGTACCAAAGAACATTTACTATTGTTCTATGCCGATAACGATTTTGTTAATACCATAACTCCCGGCGAGCTTATAAAAATTAAACTGGAAGTAGATGTTAATCCCCCTGGCTTTGCCAATTATGAAAACAAATACCGCATGGTGCCTATACCTTATGCCATACGCCTTTATGACGAACCTTCTCTTTTTGCCGGCAAGCTCCATGCAGTAATATGCCGCAGCTGGAAAAACCGCGTAAAAGGCAGAGACCTTTACGACTATGTTTTTTATCTGACCAGAAAATCTCAGTTTAATTTACCGCATCTGCAAGCCAGGTTAATTGACAGTGGTTTTTTAGGTGCTGATGAACAGATAAGCCTTAAAGATGTAAAAAATATCCTTATTGAACGGTTCTATAAAATTGATTTTAACCAGGCAAAACAGGACGTACTGCCGTTTATTAAAAACCCGCAGGTTTTAGATATATGGTCCCCGGAGTTTTTTGAGGCCATTACTAATGATTTAAAAGATACTGATATCTAAAAAGAGATACCATAACTAACTTTCAACTTGTTCCTTTAATTTGACAATAATTGAAAGTTTATAGTAAAATAGCGAACGTGTCCGTTTTTTTCGTTATAATAATTTAGGAACTCCTGTGATGAAAAATTTGCTGAAAACCGGCAACGGATTATAGGTGCGCAACTATACCGATGCCGTTTTTTAGTTTTACTGTAAAAATGAACAGAAAGGGTAGTATCTTATGTCATCTTCATGCAGACTGTGTAAAAAAAACGACATTTTAAGAAATAGCCATATAATACCAAAATTTTTTTATGAAGAATTAAAAAAACTTTCTCTAACCAAAACTATGAGAAATGGCATTAATGTCAACAAACCTCAACAAGATGGTATTAAAACTAAATTTTTATGCCAAGATTGCGAAGTATTATTTAGCAAATATGAAAAGTACTTTTCAGAAAAAATTTACAATCATTACATAGATAAAGATATTTTATATACTTTAAATTCAGACAATGATGAACTTCGTTATTTTATATTATCTTTTGTATGGCGCTACATCAAATATTATTTAGAACAGAATAAAACATCTTCCGAATCATATCCTTTAGAAATAACACCATTAGAAATGGAAAAATTAGAAAACCTTCTAAATGATTGGCGTCTTAATTTATTACAAGAAGATCACAAAGCTATAAAAAACTATGGAATGTTTATTATTCCATATGACAATATAAATACAACAGATGATAATCTTCATGATTTTTTTAATATGAATTCTGTTGCGCCTGATTTCTCTTTTTTTGATAAAGAAGATACATTTGAGTGTAGTTTATTTTTCTTAAAAGTCCCTCATTTAATATTCATTTTTACAATTTGGGGCCATTATAATAGCCTGAAATCTAATAAAGTTGGCAAAACAATTAAAATTAGAGATACTAAATTCGATAAAATCTTCCTTAATTATGTAGAAAAAATTTTAAATAATTTTAAAAAAAGTAAACAAAATTTAAGTGACAAACAAATGCAAGCCACAATTAAAAGAGTACTTAAAGCCAAAAATAATTCCACAAAAAATCAATAAACAGAATGTGAGAAGTTTAAAATGAATAAATTTCAACGTAAAAATCCACGTATTAAAGAAAAAGTGCAAAAATTACCTTACACTTTTCGTTCTTATAAAGGTTTAGGCTCATGCCGGGCATGGAAAAATTCAGACTTCAAATCCTATCTAATTGTTCCATACGAAAATAATTCCGTGAATTTATCTCTGATTATTTTAGATTGCAGCATGGTATCTGGAAGCGAAAATAAAAAAGTACGTAAACAACATATATACCGTGCTGCTAAAATGATGAAACTATAATATAAAAAACTGGCTGTAATTTTCAGCCAGTTTTTTTCTTGCTTTTCTTGTATGTTCGGTTTATAATGTATTATAACAAACTCACGTTTGTTATAATATTAAAAGGAAAGCACCATGCGAACTATATTACACGTTGACCTAAATAATTTTTATGCGTCAGTAGAATGCTTGTACAATCCATTACTGCGCGATAAACCTGTTGCAGTTGCCGGTGATCCGGCAAACCGGCACGGCATAATTTTGGCTAAAAATATGCCGGCAAAAAAGCGCGGTGTCAAAACAGGTGAAGCCATCTGGCAAGCCAAAAATAAAGTACCTGACCTTATCTGCGTTCTGCCTCATTATGATAAATACCTGCGCTTTAGCCGGGCTGCCAGGAAAATTTATTATAGGTACACTAATCAGGTAGAAGCCTTTGGCATTGATGAATGTTGGTTAGACGTTTCCGGGTCATTAAATTTATTCGGCAGTGGGCAGGAAATTGCCGAAAAAATACGGCAAACTATGAAAAATGAATTGGGTCTTACCGTCAGCATCGGCGTGAGCTGGAATAAGATTTTCGCCAAATTTGGTAGTGATTACAAAAAACCTGATGCTGTTACTTGTATTACGCCGGAAAACTATAAAGATATAGTCTGGCCGCTACCAGTTGCTGAATTGCTTTATGTGGGCCGTGCAACGGCAGATAAATTAACCCGCAGGGCTATTTATACGATTGGTGATCTGGCAGCACGCGACCCAATTTTATTAAAATTAGCCCTTGGCAAATGGGGCTTAATCTTATCCGATTTTGCCCGTGGCTTGGATACATCACCGGTACGCACGATTGATGAACGAAGTGCAATAAAAAGCATTGGTAACGGCGTTACTACGCCGCGAGACATAACCAATGCAGATGATGCCAAATTGGTATTCATCTGTTTAGCTGAATCTGTTACAGCCAGGCTACGGGAAAATGGTTTAAAGTGTGCTGGTATAGAAATTACTTTAAGAGATAATACTCTTTATACAATCACAAGGCAACAGCAGCTACCTTACCCTACCTATTTTTCTGAAGATATCATTAACGCTGCTATGCATCTATTAAACCGTAATTATGATTTCTATACTAACAAACATTTACGTTCTCTGTCAGTTCGCGGTATTAACCTAGTTACTGCCGATGCTGGTATCCAACTTGATTTATTTGGCGATTATAAAACCGACCAAAAAGAAAAACTGGCCAAAGTTATTGACCAGCTCCGTCACAGATTTGGACATGATGCAGTGCTGCGTGCTGCATCATTATTAGATAGTAATCTGCGTATAAATCCAAAAGATGACCATGTTATTCATCCTTATTCTTATTTTAGATAAAACGAAAGGAACATCAGCTATGGAACAAAAATTTTTAGAAGTAGTTGCTAAATTTGAAGCCGGCACCGGAAAAATTTTTCCGCAGTCTTTTATTTGGCATGAAAAAAAAATCTCGATTGATAAAATTATTGACGCACGCCCGGCAGCATCTTTAAAACATGGTGGTCAAGGAATGCGCTACACCTGCCGTACTGGCAATAAAGATTATTACCTCTTTTGTGATGATGGTAAGTGGTTTATAGAAGTAAAAAACGCACTTTAGTTTGTTAAAAACTTTCCCAGGGTAAAGCATTAAAATCGTTATTTTGAAAAATGCACATTTCACCAAGGTAAAGTAGTAAATTTTAAATTTTTATGTATCGTCCATTTTATTAGTTATGGTGGTTACTTTTTGTCATAATTAAATGATTATAAATAACTTCCATCCAGTTCTCTTTTGTTAAATTAATTTAAGATACTTTTTGTCATAGTTGTTATTGTAGAATACTTATTTTTGTTTTTTTTCTGTTTAGCATTAATATATATCAATCTTTAAATGCAGATACTTTTTGTCATAACAACTTAGATTCAGGAATAATGCTGTTTTTCAGCATCTATTTTTTGGTTACTTTTTGTCATAATATACTAAAATTAACTATTAATAAATTTACTTTTAGCTGTATAGAATTTGTTTATGATATATTTTTACTTGAAATTTTATCGGTTACTTTTTGTCATAGTTATTTACTTTTAAATTTTTCGACAGCAAATTTTAGTATATCTTTTTAATATAGTTACTTTTTGTCATAGTTATCATTATATTTTTTTACTGTTCTGACTTTTTGTTTTTTCTGTCATTTTTTTCTTTACAATTAGATACAAATTGTCATAAAAGTATAAAAAAAGCTGGCATATTAATGCCAGCTTTTCTTATTTATTTCTTTTTTAGATATTCTATAACAATAGAACGCCCCATTGGTAATTTAATTAATTCGTCAAACGATTTTCCAGTTACAAACATTCTGGTAACGCTACTATCGTTGTTCAAAATATCATCAATGATTTTTTGTTTATCATCATCTGATAATTTTGAAATCAATGCGTTGATTTCATTTGTGCGCTGAATATCCTCGAAAGTCTTTTTAATTTTTTCTTTTTGTTCAACTATGCTTGGTTCTTCTTTTTCTTCAGACCACATATAACCATTTCTTAAGCATTGTGCTGCATAGGATGTTTTATTTTTTACTTTATTAGTCTTTATTGCGTTTTCAACATTCAAGTAAATTTTATAAAATCCTTCAGCACCAAATTTTTTGTATGCTTCTGTTATCGTTATCTGTGCAACACGCCATTTAGTAAACATTTCATAGGCCTTACGTGTTTTTTCATCAAGCTGTTCAAAATCGACCGTATCAAAAGCCTGTATTTCGATAATATCAGTGTCATCCTTACGGATTACTTCAAAGTCAATCCCAACTATTTTTCGGCCCTTTTTAACTTCACTGTATGATACCAGTAAGTTGCAATAATCATTCTCAATTATTTTGCTGGTTACGTTAAATTTCCGGCCATTAATATCAGCTACAATGGGAATTATTATACGTTTGCGAATATCAGCATAATTTTTATATGCTTTTTCAATTCTCAACCATTCTCGCAGCTCATCAATCGTGATATAAAATTTAACTTTGTTATCTTTTCCTTCTTGCTGTAATTTTAATAAAAACAGTTCATAGAATCTATAAGTATAACTATATGCAAAGCCGCGTATGTAACGCAGTGGATATTTGCCACTAAGATTTTTTTGATAGAGTGGTTTTAAAACTGGGTCAAAACTTATATCAACTTTGCCGTCAAATATATGGCCCCAGTTTATATACCCCGTTACCCTGCCCCTATCAATAGGCAATATAATTGTGCTGGAACGTAATTCGTATAAGGCGTTTCTTAATTTAGCGTGTATCTTATCCGTTGAGAGCCCAAAAAATTCAGCAAAATCAGGAATATTAAAGCTATAAATTTTATCATCTGGGTCATCGTCACGAATTTGGCTTGCACATACACGCAAAATTCTTTGCGCATATAAACCCAGGTTACTTTTTGCCAATACTGTTGCTTTTGAAAAACCAACGCCATTTGCATCTGAAATTTCTGTTTTTGGAATTTCAAACAGAACTACCTGGTTATTATTTATATTTTTACGCATATATTTACCTCTTTCTCTAGTAATCAGTAAATACTTAGTTATTATATATATATTTTATTATAATATATACATTACTCTTTTAACAGAGTTTAAGTTTAAATATCTAGTATAGTTTATTAATATACTATCTAAGTATTTTGTTGTTGTTTTTTTATAAATAATATAACAACAACAAGGGAAATTTTTTTTGGCTGTGGAAAAGTACCGTAGAGCGCCTACTTATGCGGGTTATCAAATTTTCTGAAATATGACAAAAAGTAACCGATAATTATTATTGAAACCTTGGAAGCCACATATTGCCTGTCTTTATCGGTGATTTTTTATTATGACTTTTAGTAACCGTATTATGACTTTTAGTATCCATAAAATTTCCAAAAATGACAAAAAGTAACCGTATTATGACTTTTAGTATCTGAAATATGACAAAAAGTAACCGATAATTATTATTGAAATTCTGTTATGCTAGAAAATATGCTGTTTGGATGCACTTTTCCACATGTTTGACTTTTTGATTTATATATTTTAGTCATTTCGTTATACACTGTATAACACGCTGATATGCTTAAATTTGACATTACAGCCTGTTTATTAATCAACGGTACTATTCGTATGGGTAGCATTGATATAAAGGCTTATAAGTCAAATATCGGCAAATTTGATATACTTTCGACTTACTGCAATACCTTAAATTTGCACAAAAATCGTTTTTGAGCGCAGAAAACCTTTCGCCCATAAATTTACTCCAACGAATAGAAAAAAACGCTCACAAGCAAAATATATGCAAATTAGAGGCATTATTTTTTTAGGCTTCTGTGATTTAGTTGCTGGAGAGTTATTATATTGATTTTATAGTAGTTATAGTAATCGTAGTATTTACTACAACTACTATAATTATAGCATATCCGCAAAAATAGTAAATATAGTAATTACTATTTTTATAGCAATTCCGTAAATATAGTAAAAGCAGTAATTACTATAATCGCTATAATTACTACAAAAATAGTAATTACTACAATAGTAGTAAAAGCGGAAAAGCTATGACAATAGTATTTATAGTATTGACTGTAATTTCAGTATTTGCTATAATTACTATAAAAATAGTAATTACTATAATAGTAGTAAAAGCGGAAAAACTATGATAATAGTATTTGCAGTGATAACTATAATATTAGTAATAACTACAATTACTATATTTATAGTAATTCCGTAAAAATAGTAAAAGTAGTAAAAGTAGTAAAAGTAGTAATTACTGTAATCGCTATTATAACTATAAAAACAGTAATTGCTACAATAGTAGTAAAAGCGGAAAAACTATGATAATAGTATTTATAGTGATAACTATAATGTTAGTAATAACTACAATTACTATATTTATAGTAATTCCGTAAAAATAGCAAAAATAGTAATTACTATTTTGCTATAAGATTTAAAATATGTTGTTTTCCTTTTTATCATAGAAAAAATTATTTTAGGAGTGATAAACATGAAAGTTATAACTATAACTAACCAAAAAGGTGGTGTGGCAAAAACTACAACTGCAGCTGCTCTTGGATTTGGTTTGGCTGAAATGGGATATAAAGTTTTACTCGTTGACACTGATGCACAATGTAATTTAACAGAAACGGTATATCCAGTTGATGAACATGGAAATATAAAATATGATTTTGATAAAACAATTTTTGAATTAATGTTACGGGAATGCAAAGTGGAAGATACTATTTGTCATAGTAAATATGATAGGGTTGATATTATACCTGCAAGTATATACCTTACAGAAATTGATATGCGATTAGTGACAGCAATAAGGAGAGAAAATATTATAGCTGATGCGTTAATGGCTGTTCAAAATGATTATGATTTTTGTGTAATAGATACACCGCCATCCCTTGGGTGGATGACAATTAATGCAATAGTTGCAAGCGATTATTTAATTATTCCGACATTTACAGAAAAGTTTAGCTTAAATGGAATTCAACAATTATACGATAACTACACTTCGATAAAAAATACAATAAATCCTAAACTTAATATATTAGGGTTCTTAATAACAAGAAATAAAGGAAAAACAGCTTTGGCTAGAGATTTGAAAGAAGTATTATCACAGTTCGCAGAAGAAATGGGGACAAAAATATTTGAAACAGTTATAAGAGAACAAGTAGCTGTAAATGAAGCCCAACTTAACGAAGTGAACATATATGATTATATGAAAAAAGCGAGAAAAACCATACGTGGTAATGTAAGTGAAGATTATAGAAATTTTGTAAATGAAGTATTAGTTAAAATAGGAGTGAAATAAAATGGCAAATAAAAACTTCAGTACACAGGCATCCAGAATGTTTAGTTTTAATAAAAAAGGGTCAGAAAATAAAGATATTGAATCCAATACTGAAGAAAATAAAACTGTAAAAAATGAGGCTGAAGAAAATCAAACTCATGAAGAAATTAATAAACAAGAAAAAATTGTGGATAATAGCAAAGAAGATATAAAGGTTGAAGATAGAATAGAAAAAACGACAAAATTAACGATAGAAATTCCACTTAGCGCATCACTGAAAATCAATCGAATAGTAGATGCAAAAAAATTGAATGGCGAAAAATACTCTAAGCAAAAATTTTTAACAGAAGCAGTCCTTGAAGCAATAGAAAAAGCTAAATAAAAGAGCCGGTGAAAACCGGCTCTTTTATTTATTGTCTTATTATGTCAAACTATGACAAAAAGTAACCAAAAAATAATAAAAATTACTAAAATTAGCAAATAAACCCGCTAAAAAATATTGAAAACTCTATAAAAATATGTTATAAATAATACATCAAGTAGTATATTATAAGTACAAACGAAAGGAGTGTGCATATAAATGTTAAATAAATTTATGCTGTCCACGGGGGGGGGGCAGGCGTAAGCTACAAAAAGCCGTGCTGTATAAACACGGCATTAAAATTTAATACAATTATTGAGATTATTAAGCATAATCATATAGCCTTTAACGCATAGTAAAAATACGTTAGAGGTTGTTTTGATTATGCTTTTTTATTTCCTGTAATTGTGGATAGAAATAAACGAAAGGAAGAATGAAATGAAAAAATTTCTTATTTTGTCGGTTATGATTTTGAAAAATAATATTGCGCTTGCAGCCGGCACAAGCGGTCTTGAAAACGCAACTAACAATTTTGTCGGTTTTTTGCTGGATTACATTTGTCCGGTTATATCGCTTGCAATTATTGCATGGTCGCTTGTTCAACTTTACAGTTCCAATGGCACCAGCGGTTTTAAAAATTTCTGCGGCAATTTAATTGTTGCCGGCATAATTGCATATCTCGAGGAAATTTTATCATGGCTTTTTGGCTGGTCTTTCAGCCTGTGAGGTGTAAATGAGTACGGCACCAAATAATGCGAATAAACCACCAGATTACAGTGAAACCGGTAAATATAGCGAGGCTGCATACATACAGGCCATGAAACGCCATGAAAACGAAATAGGCAATGCACAAATAGGAAAACGTAATGCGCAGCGCTTTGCCTGTGTAATGAGTTTCATAGCGGTTATGAGCCTTGGCCTTAATTTTTATCAGGTATCATTACCTGCTTATATGCCGGTTATTGTGCAAACGGATAATTATACCGGCGCAGTCATCGGCAGCCCGATAATGATGGAGAACAGCAGGCAGCCGAATGATAAAGAAGTCCAGTATTTTATCTGGCAGGTAATACAAAAAACACGGCAGATACCGCTTGATCCGGTTATGTATAAAACAAACTGGGATAATGCGTATAAATTCCTGACAAGCGGTGCGGCAAGTAAATTAGCCAATTATTCAAGCACTGAAGGGCAGAAGGATTTACTTGACCAGGGTTTTGCATCAGTTGCTGAACTACGTTCTTACAGCGCATTGCCAGGGCAGGATAATACCTATCAGGTGCGCTGGCAGGAAACTTTTTTTGCACCTGATGGCAAGGTAGCATCCAAAACGATGATGACCGGATTTTTTGTTGTGGAATTTGCGGAAATAACAGACCCGCTGATTAATCCGTTTGGAATTGAAATTAAAGATTGCAATATCACGAAGGAGGCATAAGGTTGAAAAAAATACATGGATTTTTAGCTGCGTGCCTGCTGATGATAAACAGTAATGTATATGCTGCCGAAGATGACTACGTTGTGGAACTGCCGGCAGATATTGTACCGCAGGAAACCAATGAAGGTGTTGTTGATAGTTTTGAAGCTGCCGTTTCGGGCGTTAAGGTACTGCTGCCATATGCGGAAAATAAAATTTATCAGTTATATTGCCAGGAAGGTTTTTTAACAGACCTGATGATGGCTCCCGGTGAAGAAATAACATCTATTGCCGGAGCTGACAGCGAACGCTGGATTATTACAAACATTGCGGCCGGTAATCTTATCAAAAGGCAGCACGTTATGATAAAGCCTGTACAGCGCGGGCTTGAAACAAATTTAATAATTACCACTACGCAGCATGTTTATCATCTGCATTTGCGCAGCGGCAGCTTCCATAACCCGATCGTGGAGTGGCTGTATCCAAATAACTTTGACAGCTTTGGGGATATAACACAAGCAAAAAATTATCTTGCATTCAATCCTGAAAAGCTAAATTTCGGCTATGAATTTAATAAAAAAAAAGAACATTGGGCGCCTGAACAAGTCTTTGATGACGGCAAAAAAACTTATATCAGGATGAAAGAAGAAATGTTTAACTACAAAGCCCCTTCTTTTTTTGTTGTTGACGATGGAAAGCTTATCCTTGCTAATCACCGGCTTGTTAAGGGATATTTTATTATAGACCGGCTGTTTGACGAAGCGCGTCTGGTGCTTGGCAAAGAAAAGATAACCATTAAGAGGTCGTAAGATGTTTGAAAAATTAAAACAGCTTGTAAAAAAGCAGAATACAGATGCAATTATCGAACGAGATATGGAACCGGCAGGCGACGGGTTTACGTCGGCTGAAAACCCAAAACCGAAGTCTGAAGCTTTTAAATCTAAACCGATAATTATAACCGTTGTCATCATCATTATTGCCATAGCAGCTTCAATTTTTTTAAGCAATAAAGTAGTTACAAATAACGATAAAAAAAGCGAAGAAACAGAAAAGCAGACGGTAACAACAGGTATAGTGGAAAACGATACCACTAAAGCATTGCCTGGAACATACAGCGAGCTGGCAAAATTTAAAGCCAAACAGGCTGAACAGAATGAGCAAAGCAAAAAAACGGAACCTAAAGAAGAACCCTTGATTAAGCCGCGCGAAAAAAGTTATCAAAGCATACCTGCTGCTCCGGCCGTGCCGCAGCAGCCACAGGTAAATTATGAGCTTGAAGCGATGCAAAGGCAGCTTAAGGAAAAAGATGCTGCAAACCGCAGCCCTATTGAATTTAAGGTGAACAGGTAAAAATATGAAAAAATTAGCGAAATTTGTAATAGCTTGTTGCGCAGCCGGACTTTGTATACAGTCGGCGCCGGTACAGGCAGATGCATATACCGAACAGCAAATTGAAGCTGAAGTGCAGCGGCGCGCCGCAGAAAAGGAAGCCATGAACGCAGCCATTGCTGAAGAAGTAGCACGGCAATCACAAAACAATGCGCCGCATGACCAAAACGGGCAGCAGAACAAGCGAAATTTTGTAAAAAATGAAAAAATGGAGAAATTTTATAACAGCGGAAGCCTGCAAAGTAATTTATCACCTTATCAGATAAGCATGGGCACTGTAATACCGGGAACATTAATAACGGGCATTAACAGTGATTTGCCCGGCATGGTAACAGCGCAGGTATCGCAGAATGTGTATGACAGTGTAAGCGGACGTTATCTGCTGATTCCGCAGGGCACGAGGATAATCGGTACATACGACAGCCAGACAACTTATGCGCAGACCAGGGCGCTTGTAGTATGGCAGCGCCTGATACTTCCTAACGGCCGTAATATTGCACTTGACAATATGCAGGGTATTGACAAGGAAGGTTACAGCGGGCTCCACGATAAAGTCAACAGCCATTTTGGGCGTGTTATCTGGTCCGCGTTAATAGGTGGCGCAATGACCGCTGGCGTAGCAACGGCAACAGATGTTACCGATAGTGACAGCTACCGTGCCAATGCCGGGGCTGATGCCGCGGATAACATTTCAAGTGCGGTAGACAGCGTAGTGCAAAAAAATTTAAATATTCAGCCAACAATCATTATCAGGCCTGGTTATGAATTTAATATTTTTGTAAGCAGCGATTTGATACTGGAGCCTTACCAATGACGGCTAAACAAAGGATTTTCGTTACAATACTGTTTTTCGGGATATTTTATTTAGCATTACAGTTTGCAACACAGTACGTTGCATCGGTTTTTAATTATGACCCTGCGCTTGCCGAAGAAGCAAGTGTTATTTATCAGGGTGATGGTTTTGCTATATATCAGCCTCTTGCTTTTGTCAGCTGGTTTTTCACATTTCATGATTATGACCCTGAAGTCTTTAAAACTGCACTGCGATTTTTCTATGCCGGGGCAATTATTTGCTGTCTTGCCCTAATTATTTGCAAAAATACGCTATACAAGAAAAATAACGGTATTTTTGGTTCAGCAAGATTTGCTGACGCCAAAGACATTGCTGAAATGGGTATGTTTAAAGCTGCCGGTATTTTTATCGGGGTGCTGAAAGGGCGCTTTTTGCGGGATGACAGCGAAACGCATCTGATGATGATAGCAGGTTCCCGTGCCGGTAAGGGCGTTGGTAGTATCATACCAACATCTATAACTTGGCCAGGCAGCATGATTTTTACAGATATAAAGGGTGAACTTTGGAATATTACTTCCGGCTGCCGTAAATATTTTTTGAAAAATTATGTTTTCAAATTCCAGCCGAATACATTAGACAGCTGCCATTATAATCCGCTGAATGAAATGCGCATACGGACAGAGCATGAAATTGCAGACGTCGATAATCTTTTAGGCATGCTTGTCAAAAATCAGGAATCATCCAAAAGCAGCGATATGGCTTTTTGGAATGAATCCGCAATTATCCTTATTAAAGCCGTGGTGCTTTTTCTGTTGTATACGCGGCAAAATGCCAGCCTGCCGGCAGTTAATAAATTTTTGTTCGGCAGCAGCGAATTTATCTGGGACAGCCTTTCAGAAATTGAAAAAGCACAGCTGGAAGAAAATAAGAATAATTTTTTAAATGCGCCGGTAAAATTAAGGCTTTCTTATATGCGTGATTTTACCGGCTATGACGATAAAAGCAAAGCATGGTTTAAGCAATATTATAACGATTTATCCGGCAAACACCCGATTATCGTAAGCTGCTGCAACGATATGATTGGCCGCGAAGAAAAACAGTTTTCCGGCATTTTGGGTAATGTCGGTGCGATACTTCGGGTATATCAGGACCCGATACTTGCAGCAAATATGGCAGATTCAGATTTTACCATAACCGACCTTGTTGACCGCGACAGGCCTTGCAGCCTGTATTTCGTAATCCCGCCGTCAGAAATTTCACGTCTGGCGCCTGTAACAAATTTGATTATCGAAATGATATTCCATCGGCTCACTGATGCAAGCAGGTTACAGTATGAAAATTACCGCGGCATGCCAAAATCAAAGCACAGGCTTCTTATGATGCTCGACGAGTTTCCCTCTTTCGGGCATTTAGGAATTATGGAAAAAGTATTAAGTTATTGCGCTCAGTTTAGGATAAAATGTTATCTTATCGCGCAAAATGAAAAGCAGATAGAAGAAGTATATAAAGCCAACAGCAGCATATATGGCAATACGGACATTAAAATTTACCAGACGCCAAATGAAAATAAAACGGCTGAAAGCATATCTCGGGCGCTCGGTAAAAAAACTGTTACCGTTGCCAGCCGCGGCTTTGGCAGCGCAGTTTTTAACCCTATTGGCGCAACAAGCACCAATGAACATGAAACAGGGCGCGAGCTGCTAACGGTTGATGAATTGCGTGCCCTTGACAACAACAAGGAAATTATTTTTGTAAAGGGCCGGCCGCCGGTGTTGTGTGAGAAATTCCGTTTCTACGAGCAGCCAAGAATGATGGCACGGCTGAGCCATCCGCCTTTACATAGTGATAGTTTTTATAAAGAAAAAGAAGCGAATGAAGCGGAAGCATCTGAAACTCCTATGACAGCCGAACAGGCAAAAGAATTACTGCGGCAGTCAGATAGTATTGAATTAAATAATTATTCGGGGTGATTAAAATGACGAGTGAACGATTACAGCGTATTGTCGCTGATATTGAAAAAAAGAAAAAAGCTCTCGATGAGCTGCGGAAATTACAACGCCGTGAACTGGCTGCGGAAAGGGAACGGGAACGTAAAGAACGCACAAGGCGATTAATTATCACCGGCGCAAACATTGAAAAAGTATTAGGGTTTGTACCAGATATGGGTTTCTTGCTTGGGCTTGTGAGCCTGAACAAAGAACTGTTTGGCAAGGCAGACAGTAATGAGAAAGCGCTTGAATATAAGCTTGCCGGTGACGAGATTTTAAAACAGCTTGAAGCACAAAACCTTGCCGCTAAAGCAAAAGGCGCACAAAATGAATGATTATTTAAAAGAGATTATCAAAGTTAATATTGGCGAGCTGCTTCCATATTTTAACGATGAAAAAACAGAAGATATCCTGGTAAATCCGGACGGCATGGTGTGGGTTAACCAAAAAGGGAAAGGGGAATATTGTACCGATATTTACCTGAAACCGAGCCAGCGGCTTGATTTTATCAGCATTATAGCTGATGAAGTGCATAAAAACATAAGTGCTAAAGAACCCGTTTTAACGGCAGTGCTGCCTGAATGGGGTTACCGCATTGAAGCGCATATACCACCATCAGTAGAAGAAGCCGCCTTTGCAATTCGTATAGGCGGCAAGGTTGCCATGAGCCTTGATGATTATGTTGCCGCCGACATAATGACGGCAGAGGATTGCAAAGTTATAAGAAATGCAATTAACGAAAAGAAAAACATCCTTGTTGCCGGCGGTACAGGTAGCGGCAAAACAACGCTGACCAATGCCATTTTGAATGAATTTGCAGGCAGCAGTGAGCGTTTTGTTATCCTCGAAGACACTAGAGAGCTGCGCTGTCCGGCAAAAAATAAATATAACCTTTGTTCTTCAGAACATACTACACTCCAGGAATTATTTGAGTCAACGCTGCGCCTTTTCCCAAACCGTATTGTAATAGGCGAGATACGCAAAGGGCCTATCGCTTATGATTTCCTAAACGCGTCAATTTCCGGGCACCCTGGCTGCATTACCACGCTGCATGCGGACGGTCCGCTGGATGCGCTGCTGCGTTTGCAGCTAATGCTGTTACAGGTTTTCAAACAGCCGCAGCCGGAATTTATTGCCCGCGCCGTTGACATGGTAATTTTTATTGAGCGTGTAGGGCTGACAAGAAAAGTAAGCAGCATTGGTATGTGTAAAGGCCATCATTATGATGAGAATAATAACAGCATTTATGAGGTTGAATATTTAAAATGAGCGAACAAAAGAAATTACCGGCAGGCTTTGTTGTGCCGGTTCTGAACAGTTTAAACCGCCCATCAACCTTTTTATGGGCACCATTTGAATATACCGCAGCCAACCTTGTGCTTGGCGTTGTAGTTGGGCTTAATCTTAAAGGCTACCTGATTTTTGCGGTAAATATCATAATCCAGCTTATCGGCTGGCAGCTTACCAAAAAAGACCCGTTTTTTATGAAAATCCTGATGCGCAGCATAAGCATTAAGGGTTATTACGATGTGTAGGTGAATTATGGAATTTTATAACATTATCGAACACAAAATAAAAAAAGACCGACTGGAAGATGTAATAGAGTGGAAAAGCTTTGTAGCGCCGGGCGTTATTTTAAACCGTGATGAATCCTTCATGCGAATATATGCTTACCGCGGCAAGGATTTGAACAGCTGTACGGAAGATGAAGTTATGGTAAACGCCAGCAGGTTGAACAACATTTTCAAACGGCTTGACGATAACTGGGTAATTTATGCGGAAGCCGTGCGCCAGCAGACGGAACCTTATCCTGAAAGGGATTTTGCAGACCCGTTATCTGCAACGATTGACAAAGAGCGGGAACTTGATTTTAATGCCGGCAGCTACTTTGAAACGAAATATTTTCTGACTATACAGTACCTGCCTAACCATACGAAAACAAAGAGCTTTATCAAAAATCTGATAGAAAGCATTTATATAAAAAAGGATGAAGTCATTAGAGATATAGATAAAGAATTTAAAGAGGATTTACATAATTTTATCGCAGAGAGTGACCATATAATGTCATTATTTGCTGCTAATGTGGAATATTGCCGGCCGCTAACTGATGATGAAACAGCAACATATCTGCATAACTGCATTTCCAACAGGCCGCACAGGGTATGTTTGGGAAACATAAAAGTGCTGCTGAACCAGATATTGACAGATACGCCGCTTGTTGCCGGGTTTGAACCGCGGCTTGGGCATGATGTAGACCCTGAACGGCAGCATTTAGGCGTTGTGTGCGTTAAATATATGCCGGAAGCTTTGATACCCTGCGTATTGGACATTTTAAATAATCTTGGCTTTGAATACCGCTGGGTCACCCGCTTTTTGTTTTGCAGTAAGGAAACATCTAAAAATAAACTTGAATCGTACAGAACTGAATTTAACCGCAGCCAAAAACCGGTAAAAGTTCGAATACAGGAAAGTTTTTCACAGGAAGATATACCGGTATATAACGAAGATGCCATTGCCGGCATACAGGAAACAACGGAAGCCCTGCGCCAGCTTGGTACAGATGAAGTTGGATTTGGTTATCTGTCCATGAGCATTGTTATCAGGGATAAAGATAAAAAAATGCTTGCTAAAAAAATAGAGCAGACACGCCGTGCGATTGAAGTAATGGGCTTCACAACTATTACGGAAAATCAAAATTCCGTTGATGCCTGGCTTGGCAGTTTGCCCGGCCATGCACGGTGGCAGCCGCGCCATCTAATGAGCAGTACGCTTTACCTTGCTTATACCTTTCCGCTTTCCAGCGTTTGGGCAGGTTATAAGCATAATAAAATCATGCAGACGCCGCCTCTTATGATAACGCAGACAGATTCGACAACACCGTTTTGCTTAAACCTGCATGTTGGCGATGTTGGCCATACCATGATTGTTGGCCCTACCGGTGCCGGTAAATCTGTACTTTTAAATACGCTGGCTATACAAACCCGCGGCGTGCCAAACAGTCAGGTATTTATTTTCGACCAGGGCGGCAGCTCCCGGTGTACAACAGCCGGGGTAGGGGGAACATTTTTCGATATTGGTAAAGAAACAAAAAACAGCCTCAGCTTTCAGCCTTTAGGGGAAATTGATACTGATGAAGACATCAGCATGGCAAATGAATGGGTTAAGGCGCTTTACGCCAACCAGGGATTAAAACTAACGCCCGAAGAACAAAACGATATTTGGACAACCCTTTTAAAAATCCGCAACTATCCTAAAGAACTGCGGCGGCTAAAGTTATTTAAAAAGCTTGTCAGCTCAGAAAAATTGAAAGAAAGTATTATCCCTTATACAGAAGAAGGGCCTTACGGAAAAATTCTTGATACTGCTGATGAAGCAATTTCAAATAACCGCTGGCAGGTATTTGAAACTGAAATCCTGCTGCGTGACATGAAAGATGCCATAGAGCCGATATTATTTCACCTGTTTCATAAAATCGAAAAAATGTGTAATGGCCCATGGACATACATAATTTTTGACGAAAGCTGGGCATATCTGAAAAATGCTTACTTTTTAGGCTGGCTGGAAGAATTTTTACGCAAAGCCCGCAAAAAGCATGTATCCGTTATCTTTGCAACGCAGGACTTAACCGAAATAGGCAACAGCAGTATCAGCAATCTTGTGGCATCGAACTGTAAAACAAAAATATACCTGCCGAACAGTCAGGCGCTGTCCGAACAGGTATATCCGATTTACAGGGGAATGGGGCTGAATGACCGTGAGATAAGGCTTATTGCCGAAGGCATACCGAAGCAGCAGTATTATTATAAATCCGAGCTTGGCAGCCGTATGTTCAATCTGGCGCTTACGCCTTTTGCCTTATCTTTTGTTGGAACATCGAGCCCCGGTGAGCAAATGATGGTTAAAAATTTTCTTGACGAGCATCCGGATGAAGATTTTGCCGAATACTGGATCAGGAGTCACGGTTTTATGGATGCGTTAAATTACTACGATGAAATTCGTGACCAATTAGCGGCCAGAGAAATGTAAATTAACCGGCAACCAGACGGTATATCAGGTAAATAAAGCCACAGCAGGCAACAACGTGAATGTATCTGATAAAGACCAGTATGGCAATAACGATTAAAATATCCATCAAAGTGTCGGCGTAACGGTAGCCAATGCCGCAAATGAGCAGAATAATCACTGCATAGAACAAATAACGTGCAGGGGGAGCAGATTGCTTATCAGCCTTTGCCTGCGGCTCCGGCTGATAAGTCTCCTGCGGCTGCTCGTACTGGTAGTTTCTGGCTTCATATTGCTGATGCGAAGCGTAATCCTCGCTGCAAGTATATTGCTGCCGTTGGTCGGCTTCAGTGCCGGGCATGATAACTTCATTGAGCAAAATGCCGTTTTCGGTCATCAGTTTAAATGCTTTGGCCTGTGCCGCCTGTGATTCGGCAGTGTTAGGGTTATTGGCTGCAAGTTTTAAAAGTTTATTGATTTTTGAAATTAACTTTGCCTTTTCATCCATTATCTTAATCTAAATCCAGAATTGCAGATAAAATTTCCTTCACACGTATAAACTGGAGCTCTGGTAATTTTTCAATAAACTGCCAATTTCGGGCAGTAAAATCAAAACTTTTTGGCTGTTCGCAAAGAATGTCGCCCGTAGTTTTACATCCGCTTAGATTCACATGCAGCGGAAATTCTTTCACGGTGCTTGTAATGGGTACAACAACTACAAGCCCTGTGCGTTCCTGAAACTCAGTTTTAGAAACTACCAATGCAGGACGGCGTTTTTTGATTTCAACACCTGCTTGTGGGTCAAAATCAATCCATATAATATCGCCTGCTTTGGGGACATTCGGCATCATTTGGATAATTGACATAAATTTTAAAACCACCTTTTTTAGAATTCTTTGCCAAGAGAGGGGCCGGTAGAAATTTCAACAGGTTTATAATCGCCGGTATAATCCGCAAAAAGTTCCGTAAGTGTACGCCTACGCAATCTTTTAACGAGGGTTATACGCCCATCTTCGGCAAAAATTTCTACAGTATCATTAATGCCGATGTTGGCTGCTTTTAATAAATCCTTGCTGATTCTGATACCCTGGCTGTTGCCCCATTTTACAATAGTTCCTTCAATCATGTTTTCGTCCCTTTCCAATATAACCCGTTTTTGGGGTTGAACGGTAATTCAAACTCCTCAGTTACCGTATATACAAAGTATATACCTATAATAAAATTTTGTCAAGGAGGCAATCATGAAGAAATCCCTTTTAATTTTAGCATTTGCCGGGACTATGGCATTATCGCAATCTGCTTTTGCATTAACCGTATACGACCCAACAAACCATACAGAAAATTTAGCAACTAAGTTAAATACGGTTGAAATGCTGCAAAAACAGGCTTTGCAGATACAGCATGAATTATCTAATCTGGCAAAACTTGACCCAGCCATGAGCAACGAAACAACTGCTAAAATCCGTAATAACCTTAATCAGCTTAATGAAATACGCAACAGCATTAATGCGATTGGCACAGACTACGAAAAGCTGATGAACGGCTTTGATGATATTTTTCCGGATTATGAAGACTGGAATGGTTGCAGTGCAGAGCAATACGCGAAACAGGTAGATAAAATTAATGATGCCTGGGATGAAGCCGTTAAGCAGGCTATGGGCAGCGCATCCAACGCAAGCCCCGAAGAACAGGCAGCAACCATGGAGCAGTTATCAAACCTTTTATCCGCCTCGCAAAATGCAGAAGGTGCCATGGGAGCATTGCAGGCCAGCAACCAGCTTACAGCCTTAACTGTGGCGCAGCTTAAGAAAATGGAAACGATGATGGCTGACAGTATGCGCACGCAAAATATGTACTACGAAAAACAAATAGCCGCAGAACGAGCAGCTAAAAAGCGCAAAGAAGAATTTTATAAAAATAACGAAAAATACAAAGATGTAAGAATTGAAGCTGGTAATTCAAAACTTGGGCATTTCAAAGGAAGAGAATAATGAAATATTATTTCGTAATAAGTCTATGCTTACTATTCTTATATCATCTATTTGAGATAATAAAAATTTTAAAGGCAAGAAAAAGAAATTTAGTTGATGACGCGCAAGTGGCATCAAAAGGCATTACTTTTTATGCCGTTTCCTGCGTTATTATTATGTTATTTATAGTTAAAGCCTGCTGGTTTATGGAATGGTAAAGTTTTCAAATAAAAAAGCCCCCGCAAGCGGGAGCTTTCTGGTCAGGCCTGCATGGCCGCCATCATTTCCTGGACTTCTTCAAATATTTCTGCCGGTACTTGTTCAATAAACTTCCAGTGCCGTGATTTGTAGTCGAGACTTTTGAATTGCTCACAAACGAGAACACCTTTTGTTTGGCAGTTACGCAACGGAATATGCAGCGGAAAGCCGTTATCAGTTGATGTAATGGGAATTACCCCTACAAAGTTGCAGCGTGATTGGAATCCGTTATTAGTGAAAACGAGCGCCGGACGCCGTTTATTGATTTCAACACCTGCTGTTGGGTCGAAGTCAAGCCAAATTATTGAGCCTTGTTTTGGGAAGTTTGTAAGTGGGGAAGAATGTTCATCCATTACCATATTTCCTTTCCGACGGGCTTGCCGGTACTAATTTCAGTAAGTTCATAAAATTCATTATATCCTTCAAAAATCTCGGCCAAGCTCCGTCTTCGTTTAATTCTTTTTATGATAATGCTGTCCGCTGATGTAGAAATTAAAACTTTATCGTTAGTTTTAAAATTAACGTCAGTTAAAACAGATTTTGGGATAATTAGCCCTTGGCTATTGCCCCATTTTGTGATTTTTGAAGTTGTTTGCATAATAATTACCTCATCAAAATATATACGTAACATTATAAATACTCAACAGTATAACCATGGTTATACTTCGACTAAATTATAACTAAATTTTACCGGTTTGTCAATAAAAAAGCCCCCGCAAAGCGGGAGCTGTTAAGGTTTATTTATGAAAATGACCGAGTTTGGCACCGGTGCTTTCGTCCAATTTTGGTGCTTCTTTTATACGGTCAATAACAAATGTACCATCAGAAAAATCTGTTATTAAACGGTTTTTCGTGCTGCTTAGTGATTGTTTAACGATAGTAACATTCTTTTCTTGCAGAGTTTTTTTGACATTTTCTGTCATAACGAAATCTTCAGAACCTTTTCTTTCGGTTTTTGTATCTTTACTGTTTTTATCAGACTGAACTTCCTGTTTAGTAGCAGAGCTGCTGGAAGGAACGGATGCTTTTTTGGAAGGTTCGTTATCGCCGCAGCCGGCTGCTGCAAGAGCAGCAATAAGGGTGCAAACTAATACAAATTTTTTCATTGGATTACCTCACTTCTTAATTTTCATAATACGTCTTGAATATTTACCTTTTATTTATATATATTCCTTCTATGGCCTACCGACAATGCAAGGATAATAAGTTTATCATCCTCTATTTTTGCTAAAATGCGGTAACTGCCTACACGATAGCGCCAAAGCCCGCTTAAATTAGCGGTTAAACCTTTACCATGCTGCCGGGGATTTTCACAATCTACAAGGTTTTTGTCAATCCATACTTTTAATATTTTTTGAATAGGCCTATCAAGTTTTTTAAACTCCTTATCAAACTCAGGCGTTGTTTCAACGCTGTATGTCATAGGCCAAGTTCCTCCCAAAGCGCAGAAACAGGCTTGCTTTGCTTACCGCTATTCAGGTAGTCGCTATAAGCCTTGGTTGCCTTTTCAATGTCGTATTCATCTTCGATTTTTTTTAAAATTGTTTGCCTTATAAATTCTGAAACGCTGATGTTATAGAATTTTGCATAACCTTTGATTAATTCTGTTTCTTCCGGTGATAACCGTAATGAAATAGTAGTCATATAAATGACACCTCCTTGTACTACGATTGTATTACAAGGGCGTTTGTTTGTCAAATTTAACAATTAATTTAGGGAACAAATTACAGTAACCAAGCCCAAAAGTTCCCTAAAATAAATCAACAAGGAGAAGAAAATGGATTTTGCATCATTAGACATGATATTACAGCAATTTGAAAACCTGTTTACAGGCGGCATGGGTACAATACAGGGGCATACTTTCGGCATGCTGCAAATACTTGCCCTGCTTGACGTTGCCCTGGCGCTGCTTTTAAAAATGGCAGGTGGGGTGCAGTTTCAAACGCTTGTAAATAAAATATTGAAAATAGGTTTTTGGGTGTTTGTGGTATCAGAATATGATACCTGGATTAATGCTATTATAGATACCTTTTCTGAACTCGGTTTAGCTGCCGGTGGTGGTAATGTAGGTTTGGAGATGTTAAAGCGCCCATCAATGTTATTGGAAAAAGGTTATGATTTGGCTTCAGATTATCTTTCATGGGTCTCTAAAACTATTACCGGTGTAGATAGTTTTTTTTCTAACTTTGATTTGATAATAGCTTCATATTTGGGAGCAGGCCTAATAATTCTTGCTTTTATGATAATAATTTTTCAAGTATTCATTACCTTTATAGAGTTTTATATTTTTGCCCTGCTTGCTGTGTTTTTCCTCGCCTTTGCGGTTTTCAACAAAACAGCCTTTATCAGCGAAAAGGTTATAGGCGGTGTATTGAGTTACGGAGTAAAACTAATGGTTTTAGCCTGCGTATTAAGTGCGATTGGCCCTATTGTAGATTCATTGGATTTTTCCATACAAAAAACACCGGATTTAGACCATATAATTGGTGCGTCTGCCTGTTGCTTAACACTTGCTTTTGTAAGCTGGCAGGCTCCGGCGGTTGCTGCGGGGCTAATGAATGGTTCGCCATCTCTTACCGGCGGCACGGCCGCAAGCAATGCTATGGCAGGCACAGCCGGAGGAATTGCCGGCGCTATGATTGGCGCAAAGGCATTAAGCCCGGCAGGCTGGGCAGCAAGCAAAGTACCTGGTTTAAGTGGTGCCGCCCGTGGTGGTTACACCAATGTTGGTGCTAATACTACGCCGCTAATGGGTGCTGCCCGCGGAGCGTTCAGTCACATTAAAAATGGTATTGCCGGTATGTCCGGAGAGGGGACGGCAATAGGCAGAATGCGAAACAATTATGCTGCTGGTTATGCTACCGGCTCGCAGGCAGTCAGTGATGGTTCAAATTCATCCGGAACGTCAACAGCATCAACTAATACAAGTGTTGGCAGTATGGCAGGCACTTCTTCCGGAAGTTCTTCAGGCACAAGCAGCACCACTAATTCAGCATCAACAAATACAACAGGCAATACTTCATTTGCTGCAACAGGGTCACCTTCGGAGAAAAGTTTTTCTACGGCAGGCAGCACTACAAAAGGAAGTTTTTCTGCCAATGATGTCAACAATAATTCTACTTCAGCAGCTTCTAACAATACTGCTAATACTTCCGCTGGCGGTCATCAGCCGGCAAGGAATGTTAATAAACCCAAAACCGGCGCACTTTCCAAAATGGCAATAATGAGCCAGGCGGAAAAAGCAGTGCCCCCGGAAGCGCAGCCCAGTGGTGGCATGGGCTTTCAAATAAGGGGGGATGATTGATTGTTAATTAATCGCGGCTATTGCCGCATTAATGTAATAAAGAAAGGCGTGATAAGTTGAACCGTAAAAAAATAACCGCTATTGTGTGTGCTGCTTATATAAGTGGCAGCGCGGCAATATTTCCAGGTAATTTAACCTTTGGTGAATATTTGCAAGCATCTGTGCAGGAAAATTTTTACCATAAAGCAGCTGCGCAGGAAGTAGAAGAAGATACAGCGGCAGTATTAAAAAAAGAAAATGAAAAGCTGCTTGAAGATGCGCGTGAAACGCGAAAGCAAATGCAGGAAGTGCTAAAAGCGCTTAAGGAAAAAAATGCAGAGCAAAACGTGCGGCAAGAGCCGTTGCCGCAGCTGCCGGAAGTGGAAGATACTTACTGGCAAAATGAGCAAAACGGATACGTTGACGGCAATCTGGAGCCAGGAGATTACATGCAGGGTTTTGAATTTGCCGGCAGCAGCGACAGCAATGTAATTTATGATGTGACGCCGCCTCCGGATGATGACGCGACAAGGTTTGATTATGACCCCGGCAGCACATATCAGGTTTATTGCCGGCCGGGATTTACAACCGACGTGCAGCTGGCGCCGGGTGAAAAAGTATTAAAGATAACGGCAGGCGATAAAATCAACTGGGAATACAGATACATGGCAGACAGAAACGGCTACCATCTGTATATCAGCCCTACACAGATGGGGCTTGAAACGAACCTTATTATAATTACCGACAAGCATCACTACCAGTTGACGCTTGCCACGTCCAAACAATTTTACCCGATTGTAATGTGGAACTATCCGCAGGAACATTACGAGGTGCAAGATGACAAAAATATCGTAATGGAAGTAAAATCGATTGACCAGCTTAATTTTAAATATAACATCAGCCGTGCTGAAGAATATCCATGGACTCCTGAATGTGTTTTTGATGATGGATTCCGCACATTTATCCGCCTTGCTCCCGGTAAAGCAGACAAATACCGGCCGCTTCTAATGATTAAAAAAGCAGGGCGCTGGATTCTAACCCAATATGCCGTAAAAAGTGGTGCCTTAGTTGTTGGCGAAACTTTCAGGGAAGGTATGTTAATACTGGGTAATGGTGAACAACGTAAAACAGTTAGAATTGAAAAGGAGATTTAATTAATGGAAAAGCCGGTTAAAAGATATGAATATCATCATGGCTGTTATGAAGTTTGTATTATAGCTGCTTTTAACGAATGTGAACTTGAATTTACTTTTAATACACCTGTTATAGCTGACGGAATGGGTAATTTGGGGTACGCACTTGCTCCGGACGCTGTACAGAAGGAAAACTTCCTGGTTTTTTGTGCGTTTGCCAATAGTTATTTATTTGAAAATGAAAAAAATATTAAATTTACAAAAGGCAGCGTTATTGATAATGGCGATAGATATACGATCACTTATGAAAGTGAGAATGAATGTATTGAAGTAACGAGTGACTTGGAGTTTTTGGCTACAACCATACAGGATATTAAAGTTAAAAAAATATCTGCACCAGAGCTTGTGGAAATCAAAGAGTGAGGAGTGAAATAAGTGGAAGAAATAATTGAAGTTACAAAAGAAGAAGCCGCTGCATGGGCGTTCCATGAAGATGCTTTAGATTTAATCGACGTACTTGCAGACCCAGTAGACCCTGATACCTGCCTGGCGCCGGATGAGGAGTAAAATATGGCTGAAAAAGTAAATAAATTGAAACAGGCACATGATACGCTTGTGCAAGCTGTTATTGAGCAGATGTCACAAGGAAGGTTGCCCTGGCGTAAACCATGGAACCTTAAAACAGGCATTGACAGCCTGCCTATCAACGCCGTTACCAAAAACAGATACCGTGGCAGCAACCTTATCTTTTTATCAATAGTGCAGGAAAAAGAAGGGTATAAAGACCCGCGCTGGATGACATATAATCAGGCAAAATCCATGGGCGCGCATGTGCGTAAGGGCGAAAAAGGCTGCATAGTTGAATACTGGATGTGGGAGAAAGACGGCCTTGATGAAGATGGCAACAAAATCAAAATTAAGCTTGAAAATCCGGTGCCGCTGCGCAGCGTTGTTTTTAACGCGGAACAAATTGACGGTTTACAGCCATATGTGCCGCCGGTAAGAAAATGGGAAATAGAAGAACGCGCAGAACGGCTTATTGAAGCGGTTGGTGTACCTGTACTGCATACTGCGGAAGACCAGGCATATTATACAAGGCTTGCAGATGAAATACATCTGCCGGAAAAAGTATCATTTCCCAATCAGAACAGTTATTATGCAACGGCGTTGCATGAATTATCGCATGCAACCGGGCATCCTTCCCGCTTGAACAGGGAATTTGGCCCTTTTGGCAGCGAAAAATACGCCGTTGAGGAACTCAGGGCAGAACTGGGAAGCATGTTTATCTGCCGTGACCTTGGTTTGTCAATGGAAATGCAGGATACGCAGCATGCAGCATATATACAGAACTGGATTAGTATTTTAAAAAAAGACCCTGACGTTTTGTTTAAAGCGGCTGCGGATGCTGAAAAAATTTGTGATTTTATCTATGGCAAAGAAAAAGAACTGCTGAAGGAACAAAAAGTTGAACAAGCGGTAGACGAAAAAACAGAAGCGCTAAATGCGAAGCTGAATAAATCAGAAGTTGCTGTATTGCTTGAAGAAACCAAAGCTAAAATGGCAATGCGACTTTCCGATGGGCGTAAGCCGCAAGGGCCGTATATTAAAAACGAATACATAACGGAACTGACGCCGGATATGGCAAAGCATGCAGAAGTTTTTGATAAATGTAAATTCTACAAATCCGACCTTTCCGCGCTCGGCAATCAGGTGCGGTTCAAAGATTGTGACTTTCATGGCTGTGTAATGCCGCAAAATTTAAGCGATAAAAGTTGGAGTTTTGAAGGCGAAAAATATTTTGTTGGCATTGATTTTGCCGGTATTGACTTGAAGACTATTGATTTATCCGGCAGTAATATGCTGTTTTGCAGTATAACTGACGCTAACTTGCAAGGTACTGATTTAAGTGCCAGCAAATTTACAAACTGCCTTTTTGGTAAGTCTAATATTACAAACATGAACGTATCGGGCAGCGTTTTTCAGAGCGTGGAAATTGCAAACAATACAGGGACGGCAAAAGCGGATATAGCAATTTTTGCCGGCAATGATACCGTTAAAAAGAAGATTGCGCAAGGATTAGGGTTAAACCCTGATACCGGCAAAACGAACATTTCAAGCCAGCTTAATACACCTGAAGCAGAAAGCATTGAAAAAATAAAGGGTTATAAGCCGGTATTGGGTTATCCTGTTACATGCCGCGACATGTATTGCCAGGAGGCTCAAAAACAGCTTAAAGAAGGCAGGAAAATTAATGATGCAGAGATTGCCGCAGCACTGGCAGGGCGTTATAACCACAGAGAAATAGCCGCTGTTTTAGCGTCTACAAGTCCTTATATTAAAGACCTTACTGCTGCAAGCAAAACAGTGGCAAAATCATTGGTATTAAGTAAATCAACAGGATTGGAGATGTGATGTTGCTAAAAAAATTTATATTAACTGTTTTTTTGCTGACGGCTTTATCCGCAGCAGGCATTGCGTCAGCTGCGCCAATAACAAGCCCGTTCGGCTGGAGAGTGCATCCCATAACCGGCGAATATAAATTTCACACCGGGCTTGATATTGGTTATGACTATGGTGACGGTATAGCAGCTATGCTGCCAGGAAAAGTAGTATACAGCGGTTGGTATGGTGGCTATGGCAATTGTGTAATTTTGGAGCATGACGGAGGTGATCATACTTTATATGCGCATTGCAGCGTACTATATTGCCGTTATGGCCAGTGGGTTGATAAAGGCAGCATAATTGCGGCCGTAGGCAGCACCGGCAACAGTACCGGTCCACACCTACATATCGAATGGTGGCATAATGGCCAATACGCAGACCCATATTTACTTTGGAGTTGATAGAATAAATGAATTTAAAAAAAATTGATATGCCCGGCACGGGTCTTAAATTAAGAATGCTGCGTGTCGGTAAAAAATTAACACAACGCCAGTTAGCGGCAGAGATTGACTTAACACCCGTTCTTGTATCAAACATTGAGCGCGGTGCTGTGAATTTAACAATGGACAACGCTATCAGGTTTAAGCAATTTTATGATTGCAATTTCGAAGATTTTATTATTTTAAAAGATAACGGAAAAGGAGCAGATGAAAAATGAACAAAACTGAATTAATCAATGCTATCAGCGAAAGAATTGACCTGTCTAAAAAACATATTGACGCCTGCCTGCACGCTTTTACGGAAACCGTAAAAGAAGAAGTGGCCAAAGGAAACAAAGTTCAGCTCATAGGCTTTGGTACGTTTGAAGCAAGAGAACGTAAAGAACGCACCGGCAAAAATCCGCAAACCGGCAAAGACATTAAAATACCTGCAAAGAAAGCACCTGCGTTTAAAGCAGGCCTTGCATTTAAAAATCAGGTAATGGGAAAGTGAAAGGGCGCCGTCGATGACAGTCGTATTGAATCTTGACCGGCAAATTTCCGTTGCCAGAGTTAAAACCAGCAAAAAAAGCGTTACTGTTGAAGAAATAAGCAGTTATCCTTATGAAGCACAACAGTTTTTTGAGAGTAACGAGATGCGTATGATGATAAGGGAAAATATTGAGCAGATGGTTGCTGAAGGCGAAGGTTTTTATATTACCCTTGGAAGTAACTGTGATATCGAGTACAGGACGTTTGGCATTGAATCAGGGTCGCTACCGCCTTTAAAAAGGGAAACGCTGAAAACTTACCTGGAAGATATACGCGAAATTTGTTACAGAAAATTGCCTGAAGGCCTTGACCGTAATAGTTATGAACCTTGTGTACTGGTTAAAGCCGATGGAGGAGCAAGTACATATTTTACTGTAAGTTATTTCAGTAAAAATCAGCTGACAATTTTGCGAGATTTTGCCAAAGGATTAATTTTACTTGGTGTATATCCAATGCTGTACTGCATTAAAAAAGCTATTTTGCTGGATGGGCAGCTTGTCATTACAGGCAGCCAGGAGATTGTTTTAATGAATGATTTCGGCATGGTTGTCTATAAACGTCCGCAGGTAAAAAACAGCAGCACCAGTAATGATGAAGCTCTTGCGGCTTATCTTATCAATTATTCAAAAGATACTTTCCCGGCCAATTATAAGCATACTGACGTTGTAAAAATGCAGGATTGTATATCAAGATTATGTGTACCTTTTAACATATCTGATAACAGCAATGTGCAGGCTGCCATAACTACATGCGGCATAGAAATTATAAATTCAAAGCTGAAAGCGCATGAAGCTGTGCCGGTAAAAAATGTTACGGAAGGAGAAAGCAGGTTTAATGGAATCCAGAATAAGTTACGGCAATTACTTAGAAGACGATGAATTACAGCTTGGCAGGTATAATCAGGCCAAACCAAAGATTAGTTATCTGCTGCTTCTGGTGCTTGTGTTTTGGGTAGTTGCCATTATTCTTGAAGCGTCTGCGCTTGGCGCAATGTACTTTTTCAGCCCTGCCGAAAAAGTAGATAATGCAGAATTTATAAAAGCCAATAAAATAAGCCAGCAATTGAATGGAGCACTCGCAACGCTTAAAGAAACAAGGAAAAATAATCTTGACTGTATCGGTGATTTATCTTCCGTGCTTAACGCCATGCCTGAAGACGTATATTTAACGGAAATAGATATTAACGCTGATAAAGTAACTGTAAAAGGGACGGCAGTAAATCCGGATACAGTTAATGATTTTTGCAGCGCAATTACAATATCCAAAGCAAAACCGGTTATTGATAAAATCGCAAGCGATAACGGGGTTAACAGTTTTAGCATTACTGTAAATAAAGAAGCACCAAAACCTAAAAAGGGTGGTAAAGCAAAATGATACAGGAATTTATAAAAGATAAATCAGCATGGCAAAAGCGAATAATTGGCCTGATTGCGCTAATCTTTGTCTGTATCTTTGCCGTTTTAGTGCTTGATTCAGTCAGGATGGAAATGCTTGCATCAAGAAACAGCGCAGCTGCCAAAGCCGCACAGCAAAGCAAATGGCTGGAAGATTTTGATTATGCAGAGAATGCGCAAATTCTTGAAACTCTGCTTAAACCGGTGAAAGAAGAAGACATTGATATTATTCAGGCACGGCAGGCAGAAATTTTACGAAATGCAGGATTAACACTCGACAAAATCAGCAATGGTGATATCAGCAAAGCTAAAATAGAAAAAAGGCTTGGATATGTAACATCTACTGCTGATGTAAATGGGAGCTGGGATAATCTTGTAACAGCTTTAAATCAATTTGAAAAAGAAGCATTGGTGGTTATTTCAGACTGTAAAATTACTGCCGGCAAAGATAGCGAGGTAAGCGCAAAAATCAGTTATAATATCTATTTCACGAAAGGAGCAGAAAAAAATAAATGAAGCTAATAAAAACTTTCGGCATTTTATGTTCGGCTGCTCTTTCCGTAATGCTTTTCGGAGCGCATATATTTTACACGTCTGTCAATGCAGAACGGGAGTTAAGCCCGCTGCCGGTACTGGATTATAAAAAAATTGCAAACCAGCATGATAGTTTTATTGGCATGGTGGCAATGCCATTTAAAAATAGCCCTAAAATAACGGGTAATGAAGAAATGCCAACGCCACCGTCAATACCGGATATGCCTGGCATGGGCAATACACTTGCGGTTATTGGTATTTTACCGCCAGACGTTTGCATTTTACAGCGGGGTGGAGAAACACTTACAGCAAGAAGCGGCACCCAAACAAAATTTGGGTATGTTGGCAGTATTGATGCAGGTGGTGCCGTGGTAGACGGTACTTATTTAAATATCAACAGATAAGGTAGGTCGAAATGTAGTGAAAAAAATTGCAAAAAGAAGTTTGGCATTGACAACAGCTGCTATGATGTTTGCGCAAAATGCCCTGGCTTTTCCGGTAGATTTTGCGCCGGGCACACCTCTTATAGAAGCATTGCGTGCTTTAGGTTTCAAGGCCAACAAAAATGTTATTATAAACGGCGATTTGGACGGTACGGTCAGCATGTCGCTCAGTGATACAACTTTTGACAGTGCGGTTAAGGCGTTGGCGCTTACGCATAATTTTTCGTTTGAAGAAATTGATAATACTGTATTGATTGCACCTCAAAAAAGTATGAATACGGTTGCTACTTTTAAATTAAAGCATCTGGAGCCGTCAGTTGCCGCAAAGCAGATGGGGTTGCTCGTTGATGACGATAATGTAGTTGTCAATAACGATTTGCACAGTATTACTGTTTCCGGAAGCAGCGCCGACCTGAACCGTATCGAACGGCAGATTGACGAATTGGACCGCGCACAGCAGCAGGTCAATATCAAAGCAACTTTTATAGAACTTTCCAAAGGCAAAACCCGTGACATTGGATTAAGCTATACTTCCGATTCGTGGTCAAAAAATACATCGGTCAGCGGCTATAATGGATTTGTTTTCAGCGTTACGGGAGCGCATGAAGAAACATTATCCAAAGGCAACGTACTTGCAAGGCCTAATGTTACTACTTTTGACGGCCGCCAGGCTAAAATCATGATGGGGGACAAAGTGCCGGTATTTACATCTTCGTCAGATAGTACAGATTCTGATGCAGACAGTACCATGACCGTTGAATATAAAGATGTCGGCATCCAGCTGGATGTACTGCCGCGTATAAATGAACTTGATAAGGAAACAATTACTATGGTTATCAAGCCTTCTGTTTCTACTATCACAGAATGGGTAGAAAGCGGTAACAACAAGGCACCGCAAATTTCAGAGCGCAGCGCGGAAACCACCATCCGTGTCAAATCCGGTGAGACTATCCTGCTCGGCGGACTGTTAAAGGAAGAAGAAATCAAAAACATCAAGCAAATTCCAATTCTTTCAAAAATACCGCTGCTGGGCGAATTGTTCAAGTCCCGCAGCCTGGAAAAATCACAGTCTGAAATTGTGGTAGCTATTACGCCTACAATCGTTTATGACGAAGATGGGCGCCCGCAGGTTGAAATGCAGAAAACATCCCCGAACCTGCATAATAAGTTGAATGAATTACAAGCGGAACCTGAACATCATAATATTCCTGCTGCTCAACAAACAACATTGGACAAGAAAAATGAAAAACTGGAACAGGATATTAAGGATAAGGATGAGCTTATAAAAAGGCTGCGTGAAGAAAATAAATCAATAAAAAAAGAATTGGCATTAAATACTGAAACAATGAAAGAATTTATCAAAGAACAGGAGTGAGGCAATGGATAAAAATGAAATCTGGCCGCCTCGATATAACGGTCTTCTCGCTGAAATAAGTATTCCGGCAGAATTATTATTAAAGGTAGATAAGAAAATGGTTGACAGATATTTTATCATGCCTTTTGAATTTAATTCTGATACCGGAGCTCTTAAAGTAGTATATTACCGTCCGGATACAATTTTGGCATTAGACCTGATATTGAAGAAACTACAAAGCCGGCACGCTGAAATTAAGGAAATAGAGCCATATACTGTAAGTTTTGAAAATTTCAGGGATGGTGTACAGACCCAGTATAATCAGGCATTTAATCCGCAACAGGGTAATTCTTCCGGAGAATCAAACAGCATGATGGCTGCCGATACGGAACTAACGAAATTAGTACAGGACATTTTGACTAAAGCAATTGACATGAAAGCCAGTGATATACATATTACCGGTGGGAAATTCGGCAGTTATCTTCAATTTCGTGTAAACGGCGAGCTGGTTCAGCCTGATATACAAATTACAAAAGATTTTAAGTCTGGCGTCAGAAACCGCATTATGGCTTTCTGTGAAGGAATGGATGCCGCTAACCCATTAATTCCGCAGGATGGTTCTTTTAAGTTTGGTGATAAAGAGTTCCGCGTAAATATTTTGCCGATGGGCGAAGAATACGGTTCGAAAATCGCTATCCGTATAAACGACCCTGAAAGTAACTTGGCACGTCTTGATAATATGGCATTCGACAAAAACGACCTGGACGTTATAAAGCGTTTATGCCAAAAACCTTACGGAATTATACTTGCAACCGGGCCGACTGGCGAGGGCAAAACAACAACGCTTTACGGTTGTCTCGCCGAACGCGGTACAGAAGATTACGTAATATTGTCATTTGAAGAACCGGTGGAACGCCGTATTGAAGGTATAGCGCAATCGCCAATCAATATTCTGAAAGAAAACGATAAAAACAGTTATGGCTTTGATACGGCACTGAAAGCAGCTATGCGCCAGGACCCAGATATCATCAATATCGCAGAAATACGTGATAAAATGACAGCTATAGCCGCAGCACAAGCTTCGCAGACAGGCCACCTTGTTTTTTCAACCATCCATGTCCGCAGTATAATTTCCGTTTTTAAACGCCTGCGTGACCTTGGTATAAGCAATATCGGCAGCATTACATCAGAAATTGCCGGCATTTTTTCGCAGCGCTTGGTTGCACTTAATTGCCCGCATTGCCGAAAACGTGTAATAAGTGAATGCAACAGCATATTAAGGCAACAGGATTTGGACATGCTCGAAGAAGGAAAATACAGCTATGAAAGCCATGGTTGTGAAAAATGCAATTTTACCGGTATTGCCGGGCGTAAGCCGATTGTTGAAATACTTGAATTTAACAATGTATACCGTGACTTTTTTGAAGAAAAGCATAGTTTGATTGAAACAGAGATATTTTTAAGAAAGCGCGGCTTTAAATCGTTGTGGGACAAAGGCATGGCTTTAGTTAAGACTGGAGACTTGTCCTTAAAACAGCTTACGGGACGCCTGGAGCCGGACGAAGATTTAAGCAGCTACTTTAACGCGGAGGGGAAAAATGGAATTAATTGAAGCGTTAAATAAATGGTGGCATAAACCCAAGCCTGAAGAATTTTATGAATTGTTTCTGGAATTAAGTAAATACGTGGAAGTCAATATTCCACCGGAAACAGCAGCAGAGAAAATGGCGCCAGCTATTGAAAACCCACTGCTAAAAGCGGCCATGTTAGGCATAGCTAAAGATTTACGCAACGGTGTAGATATAGCGGCAGCGTTCCGTAAACAAAATGTCTTCCCGGATACAGTTCCATCACTAATTGCTTCCGGCGCGCGCAGCGGTGAATTAAGACAGGTTTTTGTCCGAATTGCAGAAAACATGCTGCTGCAAACCGAACTTTACGGTAAAGTAAATGCTGCGCTGCTATCACCTAAAATGGGACTTGCAGCCACGGTACTTTCCATGTATGTTTTCACAGATTTTGTTATGCCGCAGTTTGTTCAATCTTATCATGACGCCGGTATTGAGATGTCGGTTGTTATGCAAATGTATCTGGCAATTTTCGGCCCGATTTTTGATTATTGGTATATTACTCTTGTTGTAATTTTCCTCTTGTACCGCGGCGCGAAAATGTTTATTAAGCTCCATTCCGGCATTGTTGCCGGTTGGAAACTGAGGATGCCTATTTATGGGCCGCTGCACAGGATATTGATTCAACATCAGTTTTGCGCAAGTATGTGCTTATTATTGCGTAATGGTATCAGTATTACGGAAGCTTGTAATTATACGGCACCAGCTGTTGATAACGCGCTTATGGGAGACAGCATCATAGATGCCGGGCGCAGTATTCGTAACGGCATGGGAATTTCGCAGGCTTTCAGGAGCAATAACACCTGCAAAGTATATGAACCAGGCTTAATAAGTTTTATCGAAACAGGGGAATTAACCGGTAATTTACCAGATATGCTGAACAGCCGTGCCGGCTTGTACGAATTAAAAATTAAGGAAAAAATTGAAAAGGTATCCAAACAGCTTACCATCATTACCTTAATTCCATTACTAATTTTTGCAATTTGCTTTTACTTCTTTAGTTATATGCCAATTATGGATTATTTCAGCAAGACAACTTAAAAGAGGTGAAAGTTATGAAGCATAAAGGCTTTACTGTAATAGAATTTTTAGGTGTACTTGCAGCAATCCTTGTGTTGTCTGCAACTGTAATTCCGGTAGGCAGCCAGATTTTAAATTACGGACGCTATAACGCCGCTGCATCCGGCGCCGCTGCTATAAGTACAGCAATCAGCCAATATACTTTTGAAATGGAAGAATACCCGCAGAATCTTGATGTTTTAACAAAATCTGCCGGCGAGGGGCAGTTCGGCCCATGGATAACTGAAGAAGCCCTAATTGATCCATGGGGACAAGATTATCAGTTTGCAATTACTGATGGTCGCGTCGCTGTATGGTCATGCGGCCCGGATCAGGCAAACCAAACAGGCGGCTCAGCTCCGGAAGATGACTTCCCCGGTGATGATATTGGCGTTGTTGTAACTATAATTAATTTTTAAAGGAGAGTTAACTATGAAAATTTTCAAAAATTTAACCGAAAGAGTAAATAAAAAACGCCGTAAAGGCTTTTCCGCGATTGAATTTATTGCCGTATTGTCTGCAATTATCATACTTGCAGCAGGGGTATTCTTTGCTGTCCGCTACTTATCCCACACTACTAAAATGGCAAAAATGCACAACGAAATGGAAGCCATTTCAGCAGCTTGCCTTACTTACGAAGCATACAATATCAACGGTTTACCGCCTGCATCACTTGAGGAATTACAGGCCGGTTTGTCAGCTGATGAATCTATTGACGGCATCGAACACAGCGAACTTATCAGTTCCACACGTGGTAATGACGGAGAAATTTTAGACCCTTGGGGAACTGCGTATGGTTATGACCAGGCCGAAAGAGTTATCACCTGCACACCGAAAGATACAGACGGTGAAGATTTAGAAACTGTTGAAAGATATTTCTAATTATCGGGAGATTAAAAATGCTTAAATGTTTTTTAAAAAGGGAACGTAGTACCCCCCCGTTAGACTAAAAGCTAGCCGCAGACGCGGCAGCGCTTTTGTCTTTATTTTAGCCGCGCTAGCTGTCATCGTAAGTATGATGGCAGCAGCCACGGCTAAAATAACCCAGGTTTCCCAAAACAGCCTGGGCAGCAGCAGAATTGCCCTTCAGGCTCAACAATACGCCGAAGCCGAAACTAAAATTCTGCAAGCTTTGAAATACAAAGATTTAGAAAACGCAGTCCATGACAGGGAAGAAATACCTAATTCAAACGGCTATGAATCAGAAGTAGAATTATCCGCCGAAACAGATTATGACGACGATATAAAGCAGCGAATTGCAACCGTCCACATTTACAGGAGTAATGAAAACCTGCCACGCTATTCCCTAAAAAGCAGCCTGCTTTCTGTAAAAGCTAACAGCGGTGTACCCGTTGGAACGGTAATAGCGTGGCCGTCATCAAAAAATCCTGATGATGGGGAATGGCTTGAATGCAACGGACAGAGCTGCTCATCATACCCGGAACTTGTCGCGGTACTTGGAAAAAGCACAGTGCCCGATTACCGCGGCGTCTTTTTACGTGGTTACGGATCACACACCAGCAGCCATTATGGTACAGTAACGCATCAGTCTGACGCTCTTGGAGTTCTTCAGGGTGACGCCATTAGAAATATCACAGGTTCATATACAGGTTATGAATTTGGAGCTACTGATGGTGGTTGGCAATTCACCGGCGCACTATATGCAACTAATGACAGCGGTTATCGAGGTAATGAAAATAGTGAAGATAGAGCAATTCGGCTTAGATTTGATGCTTCAAGAGCTGTTCCAACTTCTAATGAAAACCGACCTGTAAATATAGCTGTACGGTATTTAATTAAAGCCGCATAAGTTTAGAATTTTGGTAGCCTGCTCATGGATGACATGAGGTGTAGAAATGCTTAAATGTTTTTTAAATAGGGAACGCAGTACCCCCCCGTTAGACTAAAAGCTAGCCGCAAACGCGGCAGCGCTTTTGTCTTTATTTTAGCCGCGCTCGCTGTCATCGTGAGTATGATGGCAGTAGCCACGGCTAAAATAACCCAGGTTTCCCAAAACAGCCTGGGCAGCAGCAAAATTGCGCTTCAAGCTCAACAATACGCCGAAGCTGAAGCCAATTTATTAAGATGCCAAAATTATAAAGATTTAACATCCCGTGACAGGCAACCTATTCAAAATTCTGACTTTGAATCTGAAATTAACTTATCCGGTGAAACAAATTTACAAAATAATATAAAAAAAAGAATTGCTGAAATCCAAATATACAGGTCTAATGAACAACTGCCAAGATATAAGCTGGACGTCCCTTTATACAGTGTTTCGCAATCTGGCGGCTGCCAAATTGCTACCGGCACAAACAGCGTAAGTTTGACTGCTAATGGAAGTTATAAAAACATAACAGTTATTGTATCCTCAACTTTTAATCCGGTTGACGGCTCCTGGACAGGCAAAGCTACATTTAATATTGCTGCCGGTTCTATCACCAATACTGTTACTACAACAACCACTACAACTAAAAGCGGCAGCCGTGGTCATTATTGGGGAACTACTGAAAATGTTGTGAACCAAAAAACCATTAAAACAAATATTGCCCAGGGTGATATTGTAAAAGTATCACTTGGCAGCTCTTCTCGGCATAAAAGCAGTACTGTTACAGTAATTCTTGGAAATTAAATTTTAAATAACCGTACTTCATTAAAGTCGTAAAGAATTTTGAATATCCTGCTCATAGGATATGAGGAGGATATTATGTTTAAATCAACTACTTCTGCCGGCAAAAAAACAACCCGCCGACGCGGCAGCGCTTTAATTTTCATATTAGCAGCGGCCGCAGTTGTTGTTAGCTTGATGGCAATAGCCACAGCGAATATAACACAAGCATCTCAAAATAGTCTTGGAAGCAGCAAGATTGCACTCCAGGCGCAACAATACGCAGCTGCTAAAGCATTTATCGTGCGGGCAACAAAGTATGATGAGCTACAAGCACAAGCAAAAACAGACATTCAAAATTCTAACTTCTTTGATGAAGTAATAATCGGTCCTGAAGAACCATATCCAGGACGCGATAAAGTTTATCAGAAAGAATGCACAGTAAACGTCTACCGTGCTAATGAACAACTGCCAAGATACAGTTTAAAAGTTTTAAAAACAAGTGTAAAACTTGAACCTGATTTGCCTGTTGGCAGCATTATACCATGGTACGGTAATATTTCTGACATGCCTGAAGGCTTTGCCCTTTGCGACGGTAAAAACGGTACACCTGATTTAAGGGATAAATTTATTACCGGCGCCGGCAAGCTTTATAAATTAGGTGAGACAGGTGGAGAAAACGAAGTATTACTTGAGGCAGAACAAACTGCCAGCCATTATCATTATTTTGGTTGGAACAGCTCCAATAACACCGGTTACTTTTTGTCTTATGGCAATAGTAAATCTCCACAATTTCCCAAGCTTCCATCTTTAGTTCATGCCCAAAAATGGAATGGTTCTAACGGAGGCAACTGGTCTACAACACGTACAGGCGAAAATTTAGCAACCAGTCTTGGTGTCGGCGTCGATGCAGCAAAACCGCATGAAAACCGGCCGCCTTTTTATGCTTTATATTACATCATGCGTGTAGAATAGTATATCAGGCAGTGCGGGCAAAATTTTAACGTAGGTGATAAATATGTTTTACAAGTTTGTTATAGGTCTGGTTTTAGTCCTTGTTCTTATGGCCGCCGGAGGGACATTCAGTAGCAGAAGCATGAAGGATAGTGTAAATGATAAAGCTATACAAACACAAACAGTAATTTTAGATAAAGCGCTCATTGCATGGTATAAAAACCATGCCGAGCTTCCTGCACAGTTATCAGAAGAAGTTTTTACAATGATGGGGCTGTCCGGTCTGGAGACGGAAAATTGGCAATACACCAGAAATTCAAATGGGCGTCAATATACTTTAAGGGCACAACTTTCATACGGTTCATGGGAATCACCTTATTCTGGAACGTTATTGCCTGAACTACCTAAAAACGAGGATGAAGATATATGATTATTTTTGATTTCATCATTGGCCTTGTTACAGGAAGCTTTTTAGCAGCAGCTATTTACCGGCTTCCTGAAAAAATATCAATATATTGCAAGCGTTCTTTTTGCCCACATTGCTACCATCAATTAGTCTGGAAAGACTTACTACCTCTATTCAGTTATATTTTCTTAAAAGGCCGTTGCCGTTATTGTAATAAGAAAATAAGCGCATTGTATCCGTTTATAGAAGTATTAACAGCTTTGATTTTTATGATTACCGGTGCTTTTAATTTTTCAATCAGTGCTTACGCGCGCTTTATCATGTTGATTCAGTTATACGCAGCTTTTATCTTTCTTAATGAGAAAGATTTACGTTTAAAAGACCTTTTGAGTTTAAGTCTTATCCTTTTTCCTGTTTGTATGTTAATGACTTATCTGGAGATATTTTTATGGATATGATTTTTCTCATCGTTATATCATTGCTTTTTATAAAAATAGCAGTAACTGATTATAGAGAAAAATACATTTATGATAAAGATATTCTCGCCGCAGCTGCTTTGATTTTTGTTTATAATACGTATACCAACAATTTATATATTATGGTTTTAGGCGGCATTATAGGCTTTATCACAGGAGCGCTTATCTATGCAGCAGCGTATTGGCTTTATAAGGATGAAGGTTTTGGCGCGGGTGATGTTTTGCTAATAACAGTGCTTGGGTTATTTTTTGGTTATAATCAATTTTATAATTATTTTACCGTAACCATGTTTTATACAGGAATTATACTAATTCCTGGCATGATTATAAAACCTGAGATAAAAAAACTCTCTATTCCTTTAGCTCCAATACTTATTGCCGGTTATTTTATTTTTTTAGCCAGCAACAGGCCTTGTTTAACCGATATTTTCACCCTTTTTCTGTGAAAAATTAAAAAAGTGTTTGTAAACAGCCCTTTTAAGCCATTTTTAAAGCCTTTTAATGTAAATATATAGGCACTGCGCCAAAATTGCTCAAAACGTATTTAAAACGCTAATTTCAATAGTTCAATCAATTTTTAAAACTATAAGGAGTATTTTATGCCTAAGCGATTGTATTTTTGCGAAAATGTTGCTGCTGCAAAAAAAATAGCTGATTTTTTTGGTGAAAATAAAGCAACCGGAACATATTTTAGCAACGAACACGATATTTTCTATCCCTGTCCCGGTCATCTGCTCCGATTAGACAAGCCGGTGGAGATAAATAAAAAGTATAAAATTTTCAATCGTGACTATCTGCCTATAATTCCGGAAAAATGGCTGCATCGTCCTTTATCTAAACCAGAATTAAAAGAAGAATTAAAAAAACTCCATGCACTCTTAAAGGCAACCGATGAAATAATAATAGCCGGGTCCCGTTCTGATGATTTCCATGGGCGCTGTAATGAAATTATCAGCTGCTATAACATTGAAAAACCTGTCCGAACAATATATTTAACAGGTTACGATGCTTACTCTTTCAAAGCCTTTGAAGCTGAACCACAACTGCCTTTCTGCGCTGAAGCGTACACTGCCAAAGAAAGGTTAGATTGGCTTTTCGGTGTTAATGCCAGTTGCAGCCTTTCCTTGTCTGCTGGCAAACCGGTAAGTATAAGCCGTTTAAAAACGCCAATTTTAAACCTGGTATATAAGCGAAACACGGATATAAAAAATTACATTCCAATTACAGAATATACCTTGACTGTATATTTCTGGCAACATATGGGCCTGCCAATACCCGCTACTTTAGTAACCCAAAAACCAATAACTGACATAACAGTTATACGCAGCATCAAAAATAAAGTTGCTGAAGCAAAGGCCAAAGTTGAAACTATTAACGATAAAACCATTGAAAAACCTGCACCGCTGCCTTTTACATTTTCCGAATTAGTTATATACGCAGCTCATGCGCTGCGTATGCCTATAAAACAAATTGAGTCAACTATATGGGATTTATACTTTAATGGATTTATAAGTATTTTTTTGAACCCGGAAGCATTAAATACAACCTACATCAAAAATCTATTAGAAAATTTAATGGTAGCCGGAGACGAACATCTTTTACAGCTATCAAAAACTGTATTACGCTCATGGCCACCTGATGTTTGTAATATAAAAGGCATTATTCCCACGCTTCAGCGCGTCAATTTTTCTGAACTGCACCGGACGCAGGCTATAATTTTAAAACTAATAAGCCGCCGGTTTCTAATTAGTTTTTTCCCGGCACATAAATATATAGAACGTACTGTTAATATAAGTTGTGCCGGTGAACAATTTGAATATAAACAAATGCAAACCATACAGCAGGGCTGGAAAACGTCGGATAAATGCAGCGATACTATTTTTAAAATAATTCTGCCCGATGAAGAATTATTACCTAAAGGCCCGCTTTCCATCCAGGAAAAAATTAAACCTGTTCCGGAGGCTTATACAAAATCAACTTTATATTCGGCTCTGCGCACCGCAAATTTATCGGCTGAAAATAAAAAATTACATGATTTTAATTTTGGCATTGGCACCGATTTTAACAGACTTGAACTTATCAATGAGTTAATTGATGATGGTTATTTAAAACTACAAAACCAGCATTTGTATTTATACGATACTTTAAATGAAATATGGCCATACCTACCTGCTGAACTGTTAAATACAGATTATGCCGTATATTGTGAATACGCTTTAGAAAAAGTACGCAACGGGCAAATAACGGCAGATATCTTTTTAAACCAAAGATTACCATATATATCTAAACTGTCCAAAATGCAATTAAAACCTGGTTATTCCATTAATCATAAATTATGCCCAGTATGCCAAAAAGGCTATCTCGTCTTAAAATCATCATCGCAGGAAAAATTTTGGGGTTGTACAAATTTTCCTGCTTGTAAAGCTTCTTTTGCTAACATTGATGGTTTACCATTAATAATGACTTGCCCGGAATGTAAGACCGGCTATTTAAAAAAACGCCGCAAAAATGAAGATGTTTTCTGGTGTTGCAGTAATTATCCTGCATGCACTTATATGGCAAATAAACTGCCAATAAAAAAGGAGGAATAAAATTATGAACAAGATTATCTTAATGGGCCGCTTAACGCGTGATCCGGAAGTAAGATACACAACTTCCGGCAAAGCTGTTTGTCAGTTCACTCTTGCAGTGAACCGTCCTTTCGTTAACCAGGATGGCCAGAAAGAAGCAGATTTTATCAACATTATTATCTGGGGCAAATCTGCTGAAGTAGCTGGCAACAGCCTCTGTAAAGGACACCGGGCGCTTATTGAAGGACGCCTGCAAATTCGCAGCTATGATGGTAAAGATGACAGAAAACATTACGTTACAGAAGTCGTTACAAACAGCTTTGAATTTATCGAATCAAAAGATTATCAGCCCGGCAGCGGAAATAAAGATACTTCATCGGTCATGGATGGGTTCAGGTCCGACGAACCTTTTGACGAGGAAATCCCATTTTAATTATTAAAAAGGCATTCATATGGATAATTTAACTTATAACAAAAAAATTTTAAATGATATATTAAACTTTGACTACTTGCCTGAAAAAATTAATACTATATTACGGTCGGGTAAGTTAATACATTATTATGTATTTAGCCGTACTGTTAATACAATACCCAAAACTGAACTGTGTATTTTAGACACTTCAGGTTTTAAAAAAATTTATACTATTGGTGATTGCGGTAACGCTATACAAATTAAGGAAATATCAGTTAATGCTTTTCAAACCAAAGCTGAACGTAACAGCGAAATATATCATTTATATCATAAAGAAGGATTAAGTCAAATATTTTTAGCCAAACTTTTTAATATTAGTCAACCAACTATTTCATTAATTGTAAATAATAAAAGTTCTAAAAATGATGACTAAAAGTATAAAAATCTTTCTTATAGTTGCTTTCGCAATATCAATTTGTTTTATTATTACCTTCGTTTTAAACTTAACAGGTTATGTATCATATCAACTCTTTGATAAAATAACTAAATATTATATATATTTAGGATTGTTGATACTTACAATTACCTTTATTGTAGAAAAGCAAAAATAAAGACAGGTTTTACCTGTCTTTATTTTCATACTATGGCTTTACTATACTACTCATTTTTGATAAAATAATTTAAACATTTAAAAAGGGGTGATACAGCATGAATTATATACTGCTTAACAAAAATCGTCCACTTGCAAATATAGAACTTTCTGATAGCGGATATATCGTTGGCATTAATAAAATAATTGATGCTGAAGCTTTCCCTGTTGGTGTAATTACTGATAATAACATTAATAATACAGTCGGCAGCCTCAACGCCTGGTGGCACAGCCGTGCCATCCCTGCAAGCCGTGACGGGTTAAAATTCGTATTACAAACTTACGGCATTGAAACTACCACTAAACTTGCTGCCCGCAGCCTTGGCTTAAGCCTTTCTGACCAATATTGGCTTAAACCATCTGGCAGCAGCATTGAGTGGCAGGACGTAAACTTTTTTACAAATGAATTTTCAAGCGATTTGGGCGACGCCTTTTTTTCAAGAGGCTCTTCAAAACCGTATCTTAATCCAATGACACCGGATGCCAGCAGTAACGGCTGGCTAAAGAAAAAATGGGTTATTATTGATGGTGAAAGATACCTTGCAAAAGCAGGCTCCGCTCCTTTGCTGCAGCAACCATACAATGAAGTTGCCGCTTCTAAAATTATGGACGCGCTCGGCATAAAGCATATTGAATATAAACTTATTAAAGAAGAAGGGCGCCCGCTCTCTTTATGTAAGAATTTTGTAACTGCCGAAACAGAATTTGTTCCGGCAAGCCTGATTAGAAATGTACTGCCTAAAAGCAATAACGATAACGAATATACGCATTTTCTAAAATGTGCAGAAAAGTTGCAAATTCCGAATGTTAAAGAGCATTTAGATGCCCTTATGACGGTAGATTTTCTTATTGAAAACACTGACCGCCATTTTGGAAACTTTGGTTTTATACGCAATGTAGAAACATTAAAATTTATTGGGCCGGCACCGGTATTTGATAACGGAACCAGCCTTTGGTGTGAAGCACTTAACACTGAAATCGGCTCATGGCAAAAAGTAATGCCATTTAAGGAAACCCACAAAGAACAGTATAAACTTATCAGCAGCTACAATATTAATTATGAAGCGCTTGAAAACTGCGCTCAAATAGTAAATAACGTATTAAGCGCAAGCCCTTACCTTGATAAAGACCGTGTAGAAAAAGTTACAGAAAAAGCTGCAAACAGGTCACGTATCTTAGGAAATTTTATAAGTTCAGAGTTAAAAAACAGCTTAAAATATACCGCTGCTTATAATTTTTTTCGCGTAAATAATGATGCTGTTAAAACCGGAAAACCTGCAACAGATTTTGATATATACAGGGCAATGCTTAAATTTGGGCTTTCCGAAGAACGGTGTAATAAGATAATAGAAAAAAGCCCTGCATTAAAGGGTTCTTTTGCGCGCTGCATGAAATTTAATAATGATTTGAAAAAATCGCCCGATATTAAAAATCTTTTAAAAAATAACTCACTTGAATTATAATGGAAGGAATTTATTTTATGCCAAAATTGCAAACTGAAAATACTGTTCAGAGCTTTGAAGATATTTTAGAAAATCGGGGACAAACCCGTTTATTTAAGGTTGTTACCCTTGGGCATGAATTAGATAACCAGGAAGCGGAATTTTTAATTACCGCTACTGAAAAATACCTTTCAACGCACAAAAATGATATTGACGAAACCTTATAAAAAATAAGCCAGGCAAAGCCCGGCTTTTATCATTCTAATTCTACCGGTATGCTGTTGGTATACCGGTTTTCCTGTCTGTCCGTTAAATGTGCGTATTTACTGCTCATGTTGATGTTGCTGTGCCGCAGCGTTTCCTGGATTTGTTTTAAATCTTTAGTTTCCTTATAAAGAAGCGTTGCGCAGGTATGCCGGAGCATGTGCCCGGCTTGCCCTTTTTCTTTCAGCTCGGCTGCCTTCAACCACTTATTCACCGCATCACGCACGGCCTGCCTTATTATACGGTGCCCATACATATTATTTGAGGTAGAGGTAAATACCGGCGTCAGTCCGTCCTCATAATTTTGGTTCTTATTAGCCTTTATCCGGAAGCGGTCTTTACTTTCAAGATAACGCATCAGCAAAGCAAAAGTATCCGGGCGCGGGTAAATCATGGAGTTCTTACCTTTGCCATGAATAAGGATAGTCTGCTGCTCAACATTTATATCTTCTTCATTCATACGGTGAATTTCAACGGTACGCAGCCCTTCTATTGCCATAAAGGCAATAATAACCTTATCGCGCAGCTCCTTTTCCGTATCAGAAGGTATGGAATGAAAAAGGTATTCCAGCTTGCCGGCCGTAAGATAAGGAATATTTACAAGTGCCGCATCCGGATCACGCGGCGCTTTAACATCTTCAGCCGGGTTTTCACTTATGATATGAAATTTTTGGGCAAGGTGATAAAATTTGCGTATTGCTGTAAGTTTGGCAGATATGGTAACAGCTTTCTGATTTTCCTGCACCAAAAAATCACGGTACAATATAATATGCTGCTCCTGAACGCGCAGAGGTTTAAAATCGTTATCCTTGCACCAGGAAAGAAATTTTCTGATACGCCCATAATAATTTTTAGTTGTATCATCTGAAGGCTTACCGCCGGCAATATATTTTTTCAAAACGTCCTCATAGTTATCCAAAAAAATTTCTTCGACGTCGGCGTAAGTATATTTTGCAATTTTTGATTTGTCAGTAATAAAATCCGGCATCATAACTAAGACTCCATAATCATTAAAATTTAGCTTTTACAAAACTGTATTTTTCGTACGTTTTAACTATGTATATTTTATATTATACATAGTTGAATGTCAAAAAATAAAAGGCTGAAAATCAACCTTTTTTAATAACAATAACTTCTAAAAATATAATAATATAAAATGTTTATTTTTCACAAATCCTCAAATAATTAATATAATTATAAAGAAACAAAAAATTAATTAAAAAAATACATTAAAAATAACATGATTAATCCAACAAAGAATAAAAATTTTCCTATCTTCTCTTGATACTTATATTTTGATGATTTTGGTGTAATAATACAAAAATAAAATATCAAAATTACACATATTAATAATTGTACAAATTCTATAATGTTTTGTATTAATTCATGATTACCAATAATATTCAATAAGTTTTCACTAAAAATCAGTATGAATACAATAAGAAAAATCAAATAAATAAAATTATTCTTACTTAATATATTTTTATTTGAATATATTATTCTAACTAATTCAAAAATAGCAATAATAGAAATAATAATCCATATATAATTTGGGATAAATGTTAACATATAAAACCTCTTCTACATATTATTTGCTGATTAATGTTTCTTTTACTGCATTTTTACCTTTATCAATTAAATATGCCATCCCACCATCTAATAAAGGTATTGCATAACCAAATTCTTCAGGTACATTTTCGTTAATTTTGCTGCTTGTCCATAAAGATAATCCTATGGCACCTACATTAATTACCGTTGCTTTATACAAATCTTTACCAGCGTACTTTTGTGAATCTAAATATATTTCATAACTTCCTTGGGCTGTTGTTATAACTCCACCAAATGTAACATTTTTTAATACCTCTTGTCCATTAATTTTAATTGTATAGTTCTCATTATTTACTTTAATTTTATCAGGTAATTTATTAATTACGTTTTCTATATTGGCCACACCATATGCTTTAACAACTTCATTCATTAAATTAGTTTCTTCAGGGAAAATATAATCAATTATTCTATCAACCAAATCAGTTCTTCCTTTGCTCGTGTATTGAGGATGCTCGCTGTGAATTAACACTTCACTACCATCCGGTAATTTAGCGACGTATTCTTTCAAATTATGATTTGAATTTTTATCTCCAACTATACTAATGCCTCCTACTACAACTCCTTGATATACTTCCAAATCTGGATTTTCTTTTAATGCTTGAATTAGTCCAGCTACAAATTCGGGGTCATTTTGAATTTTATCTACTAATATCTTTTCATTTTGAATATCTTTATCCATGTATTTTTTTAAAATTTCTAAAACCATAGCAGGACTATTTTTAGCTTCTTCTATTTCTTTTCTAAATTCATCATAATCTTTATGTGTTAATCTATTGAACTTAGTTCCTGAAATTGCTGTACTTGCTCCAGCTTGTGCGTTCCCAGATATTATTTCAGATACTACTCCACCAATTAATGCGCTTGCCCATTGATGCATAGCAGGGTCATCTTTAAATGCCTCAGCAAGTTTCTCCTGAACCATTTCATTAACCATTGCTCCACTGGCTCCTGCCAGGAAATCGCTGCCACCAAGTTCTGCCATAATACCGCCAACAAAAGCATGGAGCGCATTCTTTTCAGGACTTCCATCTTTCCAACCATTCTTAACAGCAAGGTCACCAACAGCTTTATAAGCAAGCTCTCCAAACAGCCCTGCAAGTTCTTGGCGTTCTTCAATGCTGTCCTTATCAAAAATTTCACCGAGTTTGTTAAGGGCATTCTGTGTATCACGGTTCAAGCCTGCAAGGTCCTGTTTCTGGTTTTCTTTATCGCGGATTTCAATTTCGCCTTCAGAAACCGTTGCCTTAGTGGTACTTTCGGCTTCATCTTCCGCAGGCATTCCTGGATTAGGAGTCAAACCAGCATTTGCAGGACTTGCATCTTCACTGGTATCAATAGCCACACTATGGCTGCCTGCTTCGTATTCAGCTTCGTTCTTAATATCCTCATAAGTGAGCGTACCGGTAGAAAGTTTATTTTCATCACTGTTATCACCGGAGATAATGCCGCCTTTAAGGTCAGTGTTATCTTCAACGTAAATATTAAAACCTTCATTACCTGCGTAAATACCACTCTGGTCGGTAACGCTACCATATTTGCTGTCAATATTACTTTCGGAAGCACTTCCATAAATACCACTCTTATTAGGGTTATCTTTACCGGGCACAATAGAAATGCCTATATTTAAGCCGGCAGATTTATTTTCTTCGCTGTAATTATTGCTATCCTGCTGACTTTCAATATTAAGGTTTTCACCCACATTGCCGGTAACTTTTTCACCGGAAAGTTTACCGCCAACAATATTGGTATCCTCACCGCTGGTAAAATCAAGCTCTTTATCGGCTGTAACCGTGCTTTCGTTATAGCTGGTGCTATTAGCATCTACAGTACCTTCAGCTTTACTGCCACCGATATTAATGCTCTCAACTTTGCCAGTAATTAAATCCATACCAACGCCAATACTTGCACTGCTGCTTTCGCTATCCTGTTCAGTAACGTTACTGTCTTTAGATGCCGTTACATTAAGGTCTTTGGCAGCATTTAAGGTTACGTTTTCACCTTCTACGTTACTGCCTTTAATATTAATATCTTCTTCAGTCGAAGTAATGGTAACATCACCTTCAGCTTTTACATTACTGCCCTGTGCGACAACTGTTGTACTGTCACTGCTGCTTTCGGATTTATTCGTGCCAAAGCTTACATTTAAGCTAAGATTTTTAGCCGGGTCTTTAACTGCGTTTTCAAGCTTCGACCAGTTATCTTTCTTTTGTGTAACTTCTGTTACTGTATCATAGGCTTTATAAACATGCAAAGCAGCTAAACGTTCATCTTCCACTTGTCCTGCACGTTCAATATGATTAATCGCATCTTCAGCAATATCTATTGCTTGACCGCCCAAAGATATTGTTAATCCGGTACGTTTATACTCGTGTTCTTCATGAGTGTTGTAAACGTTCTCCGCACTTTCAATAGTTACGTTCTTGCCGGTAATGTTAATATCCTTACCGGAAATTACTTCACTGCCGGTTACATTAGCATCATCTTTAGCAGTAAGGTTTACGCTGCCATCTATGCTGCCAATAGTAGAGCCCACATTTTCAACGTTTTTGTTGGCATATTCGTCACGCTGTTTTTCGCTGCCAATGGTAATGCCAAAGCCACCTCCGGCAAAGATGCCGCTCTTTTTAACTTTCTTAATATATTCACTCTCGCTGGTCTGTTCCTGTGTGCCTATATTAAGTTCTCCACCGGCGTTGATATTTACATCATTATCCGCTACTACCGTGCTTGCGGTAATGTTGGTATCAGCACCGCTTGTTACATCTACGCTGCCGCCGGAAATATTGGAACCGACAACGGCATCAAGGTTGCTGTAATCGTAAACATCAGTAGATTTGCTGCTGAAAATACCGGAAGATTCTTCGTGTTTTTCATGCAGGCGTTCATGGTATTCGTTTTCGGCAGTAATATTCACTTCGTTACCGGCATTAAGAGAAATTTTGCCTTCTTCACTCGTTACATTGCTGCCTTTAATATTGATGTTATTTTCTCCGTTAAGGTCAATATCCCCTTTACCGGTAATATTTGTGCCTACTACCGTTTCGTCAACTTTGCGGTTATGGTTGTAATAATCGCCTCCGCGGTGGCCGACTTCACTTTCTTCGCTGTAAAGGTCTTTAACGGCACTTACATTAATATCGCTGCCGGCCGTAATTTCCGTATTTTGCGCAGCAGAAGTAAGCGTACCGCTGAGGTTTACATTTCTGCCTGCGTTAAGGCTGACGTTATCCCCGCTAAGTATGCTTTGCTGGTTTTCTACGCTGTGAATTTCCGCACTGGAGCTGCCATAAGCTACTGCAACGTGTTTTTCATTGGCAACCGTGGCAATGTCTATATCCTTACCGGCGTTCAGGCTTAAATCGCCTTCCGCTGCCATAAGCCCGCCGCGGTCAGTAATCGTATCAGTTGCATCAAGGCGCAGGTCTCCACCTGCCGTAATGGTTGCTGTATTGCCTACGGTAGTCTGGTGCAGCTCTTTATACTGCGTATCTTTTTCGGTTGTAATATTGGCAATGTTATCAGCTTTAATATTTACATCATTTTCCGCTGCTATATTGCCGCTCTTATTAAGTACATCCCCTTCAGCTTCTATATTAATATCCGTACCTGTAATATCCCCACCCAGGTTTTTAATATTATCGCCGTGTAAATCAACGGTGCGGTCGGCATTAATGGTGCCGATATTTTCAATATCCTGTTTGGAGTAAAGTTCTACTTCACCACCGGTAATTAAAGCTCCGCTTGCTTTTAAGTCTTCATCACGAATGGCAGCAAGGTATACTTCGGGCACAAGCACTTTCTGCCCGTTAATTTCTTCTTCTACCAGCCATACAATATCACTGGTCAAAGATGCAATTTGTTCTGCCGTTAAAGCTACGCCTATTTCAAGGCCCATTTCTTCGGCTGCAACAGCACCGGCTTCCATAAGTGCCTGGAACTGCGCCATATCGCTGCCATAACCGTCAAGATATTTCTTGCCGGTAAGATTAAGAACCTGTTCAAGCACAAATTGCTGCTCGAAGTAACCGTCGCCAAGGCGTTTGGAAACTTTTTCCGGGTCTGCCTTTACACGCTCCAGAAGGTAGTCGCTCGAAAGAAATTCGTGGTAATCCGCATATTTGGGATTCGTTTCAACGAGATAATCTGCGGACGGGTCTTCGTTTAAAGTATAGATTTTACTGTTAATTTGCAGCTGGTCTATGGTAAGCTGTTTATCAGCATCAAACGGGTTGTTTTCTGCCGCAGTTTTACCGTCAAGCTTATCCGTTACTTCGGTGCTGACGGTTTTCTCACGGTCTTCATACTGTTTGCCGTCAGCTTCAAGGGTTTTATTAATTACGCCGTTCTGCCCGACGATTTTTACCGTGCCGGTGCCACTCATAACGGACAGGCGCTCGCTGCTATCGCTTTGTTCCTGGTCATAAACCTGATGGTCTTCATAAGGAATTACGGTTGTGCCGTAACGCCAGTAGCAGTGAATATGCCAGCGCCCGTGATGTTTGTATTTCCAGTAATGGTTATCACGGCCTAAATCATCATGGTGGATGGTGCCCTGGTAACCTACATTTTCAACAGTGTTGCCAGCTTCTACCGTCAGGTCTTTGCCTGCCGCTATTTTGCTGTAATGGTTAATAACGTCTTTATCTGCCTTGATGTTGATATTGCCGCTGGCAATGATGTTGGCATCGTCTGTTTCTTCCTTAATAACACCGGTATGGATGGTGCGTTCAAATTCACGCATGGCATCATAATAATTCGGCGCGTCAAGATGGGGAATTTTATAGGATATATATTCTTTAGTAATATCCCAGTCCGTTACAAATTTATCTTTTTTATTAATTACATCATTTGCCGTAATATTGATGTCGCCCTGGCTTTCAATATTACTGGAACGGTTAAGCACAGTATCTTCGGCATTAATGGTAATATCTCCAATGGCGTTAATTACTGAGCCCTGTTTATAGGCAGTATCGTTCTGGTTCGTAAAGTTTTCAGCGTTAAACTCTGCGCTGCCGCCTACGGCGATAAGGCCGTCTTCATTCATGAAGTCGCCGCTGCTGGTTTCGGTGAGGTTGCCGGTAACAAAGATATTGCCAAGGCTCTGGTTGGTAAAGCTGCCGGTGCTAAAATCCGCATTGCCTTCAACGCCAAGATAGCCGTTATCTTCGTTAGTGAAGCTGCCTATATCCGCAGTTAAATTACCCTGCACGTCCATGGCAGAATTGGTATTTACCATGGTATCTGCTGTGATATTGGCGTCTGTACCGGTATGGAAGGTAGTTTCGTTTTTATTGGTAAACGTCCCGGCATTGACGGTACTGGTGCCGGTAGTATAAATATTTGCGTTATCGCTGGTTAAGGTATTTGTACCATTAAGAGTAAGGTTTTCTGTATTGATAAGCGCTTTATTTTCATTGGTTAAATCGGCAGCGGTCAGCTGCATATTGTTTACGCTGACAATAGTGGAAGCATTATTAATAAACTCCGTGCCTGCGGTAACAGCCATATCGCCTGCAGCGGAAATTAAACTTTCTTCTTCATTATTAATGCTGCCGGATATGATATTTACATCTTCACCGGCTTTAATGGTTGCTTTATTCTGATGGAGCAGCCCTTCGACATCTGCGGTGAAATCTTTAGCCGCTTCGATATAGCCTTCTTCGGTATTTTCTACATTACCGGCTTCTATTACTGCATTTTCCGTGGCAGCTATTTTGCCGGTATTGCTTAAAAGCCCGTCCGCGCTGATATAAAGTTCGTTAGCATATACTTCACTGGCGTTATTGGTAATATTGTTACCTACAAGGCTTAATTTATTGGGGTTCTGCCCGTTTAAGCCGTCACCGGCAATGTAAATATCATTTTTATTGTCAGCAAAGCGCATATTGCCGTCAGCCCAGTTTGTAACTGCGCCGCTGGCAAGGGTTACATTATCTGTGTTAATAAATCCAAGGCCGTTAACGCTGATGCCGTTGGCATTGGCAATAACCACGCTTGCTTTATGCCCGGCCACTTTGCTTATGTGTGATAAAGAAGCAATAGAAGTGCAAAAAATTTTGCCGTTCCTATCCGACACTTGGCCATTGTGTCGGATAGGTCGGGCGGTTATTCGGGCAAGTCAATCTTGCCGACAAAGCTGTAATAAATCTCAATGTCCTGCCTG
>OGWQ01000086.1_pt1 | contig 69963 bp, 49 predicted proteins | sample 1576091 | NCBI WGS metagenome assembly OGWQ01 (sample SAMEA3541584, study PRJEB24748) | human gut metagenome | biome: human gut; feature: human-associated habitat; material: faeces | place: China | collected 2012
GACCTTTGGGTTATGAGCCCAACGAGCTACCAACTGCTCCACTCCGCGATGTTTATTTCTTAAATGCGGTGCAAAGGTACGGAGATAAATTCATATAAACAAATGTTTATGCGAAAAATATAGAAAGGTTTACTTTTGTTTAGAATAATAAAGGCTTTAAGTCATATAATTGAAGAATCTAAAGAGAGGTAAGGGGCTTTTTCAGATGAATTTGACACCTTATATTTGTGTAGTATGAAGAAAAACAGTACTTTTGCTCAGATTTTTATCAGTTGTGCAATAAGGAAAGATGACAGTATTAAAGACGAGAGCTAAGTTGGTAGACGTTGCCCGACAACTTTTTGCGAAGAAGGGGGTGGAAGATACCACGATGAATGACATTGCCCAAGCTTCAAAGAAAGGACGACGGACGTTGTACACTTACTTTAAGAGTAAGGAACAGATTTACATGGCTGTGGTAGAGTCGGAACTGGAGATGCTTTCCACTCAGATGGAGAAGGCGGCAAGCAAGCCGGTATCTCCGGATAAGAAGATTCTGGAACTGATTATGACTCATCTGGATGTGATAAAAATGGTGGTATACCGTAATGGAACGTTGAGAGCTGATTTCTTTCGGGATATTTGGAGGGTTGAAGCCATGCGAAAGGAGTTCGACCGGAAGGAGACAGCGTTGTTTCGCCGCGTACTGCATGAAGGAAAGGAACAGAATCTTTTCGATATTGACAATGTCGAGATTACAGCTGATATTTTGCATTATTGCATAAAAGGAATTGAAGTGCCCTATATTCGCGGTCAGATAGGCGAAGAGCTGGACGATGAAACGGGCTGGCGCTATGTAGCCAAGATTGTGTATGGCGCATTAGGGTGCAAGAAAAAAGAAAATAATCATATCGTTTAATTAAAAAATAAAGAAAATGGGATTATTAACTGGAAAGACGGCTATTGTTACCGGTGCTGCACGTGGTATTGGTAAGGCCATTGCATTGAAGTTTGCTGCAGAAGGAGCAAACATTGCCTTTACGGATTTGGTTATTGATGAAAACGGCCAGAATACAGAAAAGGAAATTGCGGCTTATGGCGTAAAAGTAAAAGGATACGCTTCAAATGCTGCAAGTTTTGAAGATACTGCAAAGGTGGTAGAACAGATTCACAACGACTTTGGTTCTGTTGATATCCTGGTGAACAATGCAGGTATTACAAAAGACGGTCTGATGATGCGTATGAGCGAAGGACAGTGGGATGCGGTGATTGCAGTCAACCTGAAATCTGCCTTCAACTTCATCCATGCATGTACACCGATTATGATGCGTCAGAAACAGGGAAGCATCATCAACATGGCTTCAGTAGTAGGTGTACACGGTAATGCAGGACAGTGCAACTATTCAGCTTCTAAGGCTGGTATGATTGGTCTGGCTAAGTCTATCGCACAGGAATTGGGTTCTCGCGGTATCCGTGCCAATGCCATTGCTCCGGGCTTCATCATTACAGAAATGACAGCTAAGTTGTCTGACGAAGTGAAGGCTGAATGGAACAAACGTATTCCTTTGCGTCGTGGAGGTACACCGGAAGATGTAGCTAACATCGCTCTGTTCCTGGCTTCTGACATGTCTTCATACGTATCAGGACAGGTCATCCAGGTTGACGGTGGTATGAACATGTAATATAATAATGTTAGTATAGAGTGAAGAATGGGGAATAGGGGAGAGTTTTCTTCAGTATTCTCTGTTCTTCATTTTTTTGTGTATGACAGTAGTTTACGAAGATAATCACATCATAGTAGTCAACAAGACTGCTTCAGAAATAGTACAGGGCGATAAGACCGGCGATATTCCCTTGTCGGAGACCGTGAAGCAATATCTGAAAGAGAAATATGCCAAACCGGGAAACGTGTTTTTGGGAGTCACTCACCGACTGGACCGTCCGGTAAGCGGACTGGTGGTATTTGCCAAGACCAGTAAGGCATTGAGCCGTCTGAACGAGATGTTCCGTAATGGCGAAGTAAAGAAAACGTATTGGGCCATCGTGAAACAGCAGCCTAAGGAAGAAGAAGGAGAGCTGGTGCACTATCTGGTCAGAAATGAAAAGCAGAATAAGTCGTACGCCTACGATAAGGAAGTGAAAAACTCCAAGAAGGCTGTACTGAATTATCGTTTGATAGGTCATTCAGAAAACTATTATCTGTTGGAAGTAGATTTGAAGACCGGACGCCATCATCAGATACGCTGTCAGCTGGCGAAGATGGGATGCCCTATTAAAGGCGATTTGAAATACGGTTTTCCACGTTCCAATCCGGATGGAAGTATCTGCTTGCATGCCCGCAGGGTACGCTTTATTCATCCGGTATCCAAAGAACCGATAGATTTGGTAGCCCCTCTTCCTGCAGGCAATCTGTGGAATGGTTTCGGTATGGAATAAAAAAGATAAGAAGGAAACGCTTCACAGCGTCCCCTTCTTTTAACACATAGGCATCTTCATTTTATCTGAGATTGTATATAATTGAGAATTCAATTAAATGAGGTAAACAATCTCTGAACTTTATTCTATGGGGTTGGGTTTAGCCTAGTTTGTTTTGGTTGTTCATTGTCTTTGTTTATCTGTAAATAAACAGACAAAACCCGTGCCAAACTCGTAGAATGCCTTATAGAAGGGATTTTTATGTAGAACGCTGTGGAATAAATGTGGAATGTGTGGAAAAAATCCACACGTTTATTGTGGAATGTGGTAGAGTTTTAATTTATTGTATAATGTTTTCCGGTCAATACCCAATAATGTAGCCGCTTTGGTCTTGTTATTTCCGGTTTGCTGCAGGGCTTTTAAAATCCGGTGCTTCTCGGTTTCCTCGTCGTGCAGGGCGAAAGTTTCTTCCGTTTCCGGATTTTCACATACCGTTTTCCGTTCGTTTATTTCTTCTCCTAAATCTTTAGCCGTGATAAATTCACCTTGAGCCAGCAAGGTAGCCCGTTTGACCACATTCTTCAGCTGGCGCAGGTTGCCCGGCCATGGATATTTCTGCATGGCTTCGCTGGCTTCTGCATCGAATCCTATCAATGTACGTTCCAGCTCATGGTTGGCCTGGTCCAGAAAGAAGTTGGCAAACAGCAGAATGTCTTCCGGACGCTCTTTCAAGGAAGGCATCTGTAGCGTAAACTCATTGATACGATGATATAAATCTTCACGAAAATTTCCTTTTGCAATGGCCTCTTTCAGGTTTTCATTCGTGGCGCTGATAAGACGGACATCCACCTCAATTTCTTTTGTAGAGCCAATTCGGCGGATACGACGTTCCTGCAGGGCACGCAACAATTGTACCTGTACTTCGTAGCTGAGGTTTCCGATTTCATCCAAAAATAACGTACCTCCATTGGCCTCTTCGAATGCACCGGCCTTGTCATTCAAGGCGCCGGTAAACGAACCTTTCACATGACCAAAGAATTCAGAAGCCGCCAGGTCCTTAGGAATAGAACCGCAGTCAATGGCGATGAAAGGCTTTTCCGAACGTTTGCTCAACTGATGAATGCGATGAGCTACATATTCTTTCCCGGTTCCGCTGGCCCCATTAATCAGTACCGACATTTGTGTGGGAGCTACCAGTCCTACGTAGTTGTATAATTTCCGGGCCTCTTCACTCTCTCCTTCCAGAAAACCATGAGTTGTTTGTGCAGCGTTTTTTTCTTTTCCGCTTTCTGCAGGAGTTTTCTCCTGATGAATAGCCTCTTTGATTTTTTTCAGTAATTCGTCAGGTTGTACCGGTTTTGAAATATAATCAGTGGCTCCTTCCTTCATGGCACGTACGGCACTTTGAATTTCCGCATAGCTGGTCATGATGATGAAAGGCACCTGATTCCCCTGTTCACGAAGCCATGACAACAAGCTTAGTCCGTCCTGGTCGGGAAGACGCAAATCAGACAAGATAAGGTCGAAGTCGCGCGTGCCAATTTGCTTGCGTGCTTTAGCCTGCGTACTTGCAGTCTCCACTTCGAACCCCTTTTTCCCCAGCCATGTCTTTAGCATGGTAGAAAAAGTCAAATCATCCTCAACGATTAAAATAGACGGAACCATGTGATTTTTTTTTGTTTAATTGATTTTACAAAGATACTATTTTTTACGATACCCCTTCTATGTCCTTTAATATTTTGCATGCAAGCACCTGCTTTGTTTCTGCAATCACGGTTTCTGCCGCTTGTTCTGCTTCCGGGGTATAGGTCTGTGTGCCGCGTTGCTGCTCCAGCCATTTCAACAGGGGAATGGCCTTTTGTGCTTCAATCATCAGGAAGGTAGGCAGCATTTTGTGGGCGGTGGCACACAGGGCTTCCATATCTTTGTTACTGATGGCAGTCTGTAACTTCTCCATATTTTTCTGTGTTTCCTGTGCAAAGGTGCGCAGAATCTCTTTGGCAGCTTCCGGGTCATCCTCCGAGAAAGCCGTCAGCGGAGAAAAGTTATAAGGCTGGTCTGTGTGTGGCGAAGTTTCGTGGGCTTCCTTCTGAACCGGCGAGGTGTCAGGTATATTGTCCGATACGGTGAGGTGGGGCAGTGCATTTTTTACCACCTTCTTCAGTTCAGACTGGTTGAAAGGTTTCTGCAACATGCCGGCAAACCCTTTCTGCAGGAAGTCATTCTCATTCATATCCCCTCGGGCTGTGATGGCAATGACCGGAATAGACTGGGCCTGGGCAAAATCCTGGTTACGAAGGTGATGAAGCAGTTCAAAACCGTTCATGGCAGGCATTTGAATGTCCGTGAATACCAGATCGAACGTACGGTTCTTGAGCTGTTCGATAAGCTCTTCCGGCTGTTCACAGCATACCGTTTCTACTTTGAAGCCTTTCACTTCTTCTGCGGCATTATGCAGCATGGCTTCCGTCAAATGCATTTGTATCCGGTCGTCATCGATGATGGCAATTCGCAGATGGATTTTAGGAAGAGTAATGGCCGGTTCCTTTGTGTCGGGAGCTGGTTTGGGTGAAATGGAAGGTAAAGGCATGGATACCTTGAACGTACTACCTTTTCCGGGAGCACTTTCGATGTCTATTCTTCCTAACAGAAGTTCTACCAGTTTGCGAGTGATGGACAATCCCAGTCCGAATCCTTCCTGTCCTTGTGCACTGCTCAGGCGGGTGAACTCTTTGAATATGCGTTCCTGCTCACTGGCTGTCATGCCGCATCCGGTATCGGATATGCTGAACACGAACTGATTGCCGTGGTATTCTGCCTGTAGGGTAATACCTCCTGCAGCTGTAAATTTCAGGGCATTCGATAGCAGATTCTCCACAATCTGGCGTATGCGGAACGGGTCTCCTTCCAGGGTGAGAGTTTCCGGAAGTTTTTCCTTGAAATCCAGTTGCAGTTGCTTCTTTTCTGCTAAGGGCAGGAAACTGTTATAAATATCTGTCAGCAATTCGTGCGGATTGAAAGCTACCGGATGTAAGTCCATCTTACCTGCTTCCAGGCGGTGGTAATCCAGCAGGGAAGTGACAAGTGCCAGTAGATGTTGTGCCGAACTTTTCATGTTCGACAAATAAAACTGCTGTCGCCGGTCGTTCACCAGGCGGATGAGCAGGTCGATGTAGCCGATGATGGAGCCGGCGGGGGCCTTGATGTCATGGGTGATGGTCAGCATCAACTTTTCACGGGCTATCAGCAAGTTCTCGGCATACGACTTCGCTTTTTCCAGTTCCCGTCGGTAATGGTTGTTGCGAGTGATGTCGCGTGCAATGACAATGGAGAATACCAGTACCAGCACAAAGGCGGCAATGGCAATCTTGGCCATGGTTTCAGCGGCTTCTTTGCGTATCTCTTCCTCCTGCATCAGTTTGGTGCGGGCGGCTTCCTGTTCATCGTGTTCAATGTTTTCCAGCAACTGGTTGACACGTTGGCTCAGCCCGCTTCCAATGACGCGCAGGCTGCTGATGCGAGTGTTCAGCATCTCGGTTTCCTTCTGACGGGTCTGGAATACCTTGTGCTGAATACCTGTAATCATACTGCTGATGGTATCTATCGGACTGTACACTTCATCCAGTGTATCCGTGTATTCCTCCTGAATCACGTTGCTCACCTGGGTGGAATCTTCTTTCCCGGGTGCGAATACGTCAGCCAGTCTCTTGAAGAATCCTTTCTTCTTGTGATGGATGGTGTAGGAGTTATGGTGCGTAATGACTTTTCTGCGTATATGCGGCGTACTGAGCAAAGAATCCTGCTGAGCTATCAGGCTGTCGAGCTGTTCCTGATAAATCTGGTCGGTCGGTGTATTCCGCATGGCTTCCAGCACCGCATACATGTTCCATTGCTTGTTCTGCAACAAGGTCCTTACGGTGTCCAGACGGGCTTGCTGCAGGGTGTCCGTCAGAATCGTTTCCAGTGTATCAATCGAAGCGTTCACTTCTTTCATCGCCTTCAGGTAGTGATAATACTCGTTCAGATTTCCGGTGCGGAGTGTCTGCCCGATACTTTCCGCGTCATACAGCTGGCTGATGATACGGTGAGTGATGTGGCGCCGGTGGTCGAGCTGGTCTCTCAGGCTGGTAGGAGTAGTCAGCAGGTTCATCTGCTGCATGGTATAAGTAAAAGCTCCTATCAGAAGCCCCACCAGCAATATGTAGCCGATAACGATTTTGAAAGAAGTGGAGAACATGGTTTAGCGGATAGATTTCGTTTTATATCTGAATCGCAGGTAATACATGATTCCGGCACTGGTAAGTCCGAAAGGAAAGGCTGCCCAAATACCGATGGCTCCCCAGCCACAGACAAATCCGAAGAGATAGCCTGCAGGTAAGGAAATCAGGAAATAGGCGATGAACGAGAACAGCATCATGGGACGTACGTCGGCGATTCCCCGCAGGGCGTTGGCGAAATTGATTTGCAGTCCGTCGCCAAACTGATACAGCAGGAAAGGGATGATGAGCTGTGCCACCATCAGGCTTACGGCCTCGTCATTGGTAAACCAGCCGCCGATGTAGTGGCGAAGCAGGAAGATAGGAATGCCCGTGAGCACAATCATGGCCAAGATGATGTGGAAGCCGCTTCTGGCCGTATGGCGCACATGCTCCAGGTCCTTTTGGCCGAAGAAATAGCTGATGCGTACCGATACGGCCGACCCCATGCCGTAGTACATCATGAAGCAGACTTGCGACACGGCTATCATGATTTGGTAGGAGGCAAGCGCCGTACTTCCCAGCCATCCCACCATGATGGCGCTGAGGCTGAACGAAGCCGTCTCCATTCCCATCTGGCCGGCAATGGGCCATCCCAGCTTGTTCAATAACCCGAAATCGGACCTGTTGAGGCGTCCTTTGGCGAACCCTTTTCTGAACACGTCGTAGCGCGAGGTACAGAAAAAGAGTATCACGTAGGCAATGACCATCAGGATGCGTGAGGCCAGGGTGGCGATGCCTGCACCCAGCAGTCCCAGCTCCGGAAATCCGGCCTTTCCGTAAATCAGAAGATAGTTTCCTATGATGTTCAGCACGTTACCCCCTAACAGAATCCACATGGAGATACGTGTGTCGGTAATTCCGTCAGTAAATTGCTTGAAACCGTTGAACCACAGCACGAAAGGAAGTGAAGCCAGCAATACGAGATAATACGGTCGCATGGCGGGAAGCAGTTCTTCCGGCTGCCCTAATTTGTCGATGTTCCAGTAAAGCACCGCCATGACCAGACAAACGATTGCAGCCAGCAGTGTATTGGCTGCCAGACTGTTTTTCAGGGTACGTCCGACTTCTTCACAACGGTTTTGTCCGAACAGACTGCCCACGATAGGAGTCAGACCATAGCTGAAACCCGTACTGAAAATAATCGCTAAATTGAACATGTTGTTCACAAAGCTGGCTGCCGCCAGTTCATGCGTACTGTGATGCCCAATCATCAATGTGTCGGCAAAGCCTAAGATGATGACTCCAATCTGTCCGATGACGATGGGAATGCCCAGCCAGAGGAGTGCACGGTAATTTGAATGTCTCATGAAATAGCCTTATAGTAGAGTATGCTGCAATTTTCGGGAACGAAGCAACGGGCCGAAGTCGCCTGAATCTGTTCAGCAGTTACGGCACGGTATTTTCCTACCTCCTCGTTGATGTCTTCTGCTTTTCCCGTCAGTTCAAAGAAAGCTAGATTGGTTGCTACGTTCAGGTAGTTGATGTTGTTGAAAATCTGTTCGCTCTCGTAGCGGTTCTTTACCTTCTCCAGTTCCTGTTCGCTTACCGGTACGGTCTTCATTTTCTCTAATTCCTTCCAGATGGCCTCTTCTGCCTGTTCCAGAGAAACACCTTCCACCGGTTTACCGGTGACATGAAGCAGTCCTTCATCCAGGCTGCCTGAAATATAGGCATCGATGGAAGTAAACAACTTCTGTTCCTGCACCAGCGACTGGATGAACCGTGAAGAACGACCGTTCGACAGAATGTCAGTAATCATGTCGTATACGTAATAATCCGGATGCATGCGGTTGGACATGTGGAAAGCCATGTAGATGGCATCTACCGGTACTTTCCGTTCCACCGTCTTGCGGCGTACAGCCGTCTGGGGCTTTTCAGCCGGAAGCTGTCGGGGGGAAATGTTCCGTGCTGGAATGGGGCCGAACCATTTCTCTGCCAGCCGGATTGTTTCTTCGAACGAGATATGTCCCGTTACGGCCAGGATGGCATTGTTCGGTGCATAAAAACGGTAGAAAAAGTCTTTCACTTCCTCCAGTGTAGCCTGAGCGATGTGTGCGATTTCCTTCCCGATGGTCGGCCAGCGGTACGGATGCGATTCGTATGCCAGTTCACGCAGCAGATGCGACGCATCCCCGTAGGGCTGGTTCAGGTTGCGCTGCTTGAATTCCTCAATCACCACCTGGCGCTGCACCTCCAGACTCTTCGGGCTGAAATCCAGACTGAACATGCGGTCGCTTTCCAGCCAGAATCCCGTTTCCACGTTCTGGTGCGGCAGGGTGATGTAATAATTTGTAATGTCGTTGTTGGTCCAGGCATTGTTCTCTCCTCCGGCATTCTGCACGGGAGTGTCGTAGTCGGGGATGTGGAGGGAACCTCCGAACATCAGGTGCTCGAACAGATGGGCAAATCCCGTGTGCGACGGGTCTTCATCGCGGGCTCCCACGTCGTACAACAAGTTGAGGGCGACCATTTGAGTGGAGTCGTCCTCATTGTGTACAATCCGCAGCCCGTTAGCCAGTGTATAACGGTTTACTTGAATCATGCGGGAATCGGGTTATTCTATCACGGTAGCTTTCAGGATACGTACGTCTGTTACCGGACGGTCGGCGCGACTGGTCTTTACAGCCTGAATCCGGTCCACCACGTCCATGCCCTCGGTCACTTCTCCGAACACGGTGTAGGCTCCGTCCAGGTGGGGAGCACCTCCCACGGTGGTATAGGCTGCCACCTGTTCGCGGCTGAACTTCAAGGCCGGTTTCCGGGACACGCTGTCACGTGCCTGTGCTTCCAGGCTGTCCTGCAATTCCAGCAGACCGTCGTTGTCGCCGGCTTTGCGCATCTTGTAGATTTCTTTCATGTGCTTGCGAGCCAGTTCGTTGAACACTGTTTCCAAGCGTGCCTCATTCAACTGGTTCTCCATGCTGATCATCTGTGCTTCAGAGAATTTGCGTCCGGTTACAATGTAGAACTGACAGCCGGAAGATTCCTTGTTCGGGTTTACTTCGTCACCCAAGCGGGCAGCAGCCAGCGCACCTTTCTTGTGGAAGAATTTCGGGTTGAACTCAGCCGGCAGTGTGTAACCTACATCTCCGTTACCCAATGTAGTGGTATCGGTAGCAGTCTTGCTCTGCGGGTCGCCTGCCTGAATCATGAAATTCTTGATTACGCGGTGGAAGAGCGTACTGTCGTAAGTACCCTCTTTCGCCAGTTTGATAAAATTGTCCCGATGCTTGGGAGTTTCATTATACAGTTTGACCGTGATGTTTCCCATGGTCGTTTCCAGGCGTACAAGTGTTTCGTTTCCAGTTTCCATATTGGTTGTCTTTTTCTGACCGCCCGTGCATGCCATCAGGCAGCAGGCCATCAATGTGAATAAAATAGATAATTTTTTCATGTGAAGAAAGTTGGTTTTGCAAAGGTACAAAAAAACTCTTTATCTGCTGCTTTATCATGTAGCCATCAGCCTTTTTCTTTAGTGGTGGCGGCCACATAGACTCTGTGTGTGCGCTGCCCCTTGGGGAGTATGCCTGTTTCTGGTGTTGTTCCCCACTTCTGAAGTTCCCTGGCTGCGGTAGTATGGCTCAAGCCGGTGAGGGCCATGTAATCCGCCACCGTCATATACGGGTGTGTGGTCAGAAAATCCAGGGCCATTTTCAATCGCTTTTCGCTGGAGTGGTGTGAAGTTTTCAGCTTGCTGGTACCGCTTTCTCTTTCTAGCGTGCAGTGCCCTTCCGTCTTGCGAATCAGTTCTTTGTCGGCACGGAAGTTGATGTTGCGTATTTTGATGCTTCTGGCATTGCGGCGGGTTTCTCCTGCGGGTTGTTCGGCCTCTTTTCCTTCCGTTATTCCTAACGAAGGAGTAAATGTGCCGATTTCATCGAGCTTGACCGAATATCCCCGGCTCATTTCGCGGGCCATGGCATCTTTCAGGGCCATAATCATGCCCCGGAGCTCTCCGGTGGTGTAGGTGGTGTGATGTGCGATGTCTTCAATCAGCTCCTCTGTAGAACATTGTCCCTTGATAATCATTCTTGGATAGAGGATGGTCTCGTTTTCGTTGTGCAGGTCTTTCATTTCCTGCATGGTGTAAGTAGCTGCCATTTGAATCAATAAATTTAAAGGGTTAGAACAATTCTTTTAAATGCGCTGAAGCATTCTCTGTTTCACAGTGCGGGATTTGTATTTCACAGTGTGAAATATGTATCCCACACTGTGGTTTTTGTATCCCACAGTGTGAAACAGAGAATTCTCTTTGGTGAAGGTAATTATATTCAAGGGGAAAAGCAAGAATTTGGTAGGGAAATCGGAAGAAATAATGTTGTTATAATCTCATCACCTCCTGTTCAAAGTTATCCTTATCACCTTTAGCCTTGTTGCGGATTTTACTTCTATAGTTATATACCGTAGCTAATGAGTATCCCAAGAAATGAGCAATTCGGTTGGCGTCGGTCACTCCCAGGCGAATCAAGGCGAAAATGCGTAATTCTGTGTTTAAGATTTCTCCGGGTTTGGGCTCAATTTTTCCATCTTCATTCAACAGGTTGTTGAAATCATGGATGAAGTTGGGGAATAGTTCCAAAAACGATTTATCAAACTCATTATAAAAGTTTTTACGTTCTTCACGCAGAAAGTCTGCCGAACGGATAGCTTTAAACAAATCCTCTATACGGGAAGCCATCGCTAATTTCTCAAGCGAACGTCTGTATTGCTCCAGTTTGTCCAGGTAGCTGACACAACGGTCCAGATAACGGGCGATGTACACTTCTTTGATTTTTCCAGTCTGCTGCAACTGCTGGTTGAGAGCTACCAGTTCTTTGTTGCTTTTTGAGAGATTCTTTCGCATGAGAGAAAGTTTTCTCAGTCCATGGTATAGGTAAAAGGCCAGTAGGATGAGACATACAGCCAATCCGGTAATGCTAAGAGTCAGGATTCTTCCTAACCGTTTCTCCTGTGCCTTTTTGTCGGAATAAGCTTTATCGATGATGGGATAGAATTCTGTAACCTCTAAAAAACGCAGGCGTGCATTACAGGCTACAGCGTCTTTCATGGAGCAGCTTACATAATTATAAGCTCTTTCCAGGTCACCTTGCTGGTACACCAGGCGAGCAAGTTTTTGAAGGGCCGCGTATTCGCGAACCGATGCATTGAGGTCAATGAGGGCTGTCTGAGCAAGGTAATAGATTTCCATGTCTGTGTCTTTCTTGGCTTCGTATGCTAATGAAAGAGTATAGTATGCGTATGCTTTTTCCTGCATGTCTAAAGGAGAAGTAAGCACTTTGTTCAAGATGGGAATAGCCTGGTCTGCCTGCCCGCTTAATATCATTTTTTCTGCCAATACAATGCTACGGTCGCTTCCTTGAGGAAGTATTTTCAACAGGGAGTCACGATACAGTTCCGTCTTTTTCAGATACGTTTGTTTTACGTGTGGATCTACTGTATTATCTGCCATCCATCCATAGCAGGCTCTTATGGTGAAATAATAATATTCTAAGTTGGGGGAAGACAGCTCGTGAGGGTGAATTGTTTGTAATTCTGTCAAGGCCTCATTGTACATGCCCATGACACCTCTTACTTCTGCCCGATTGATGGAGATTTCGATGTCTCTCTCCGGTTGAGACTGGAGAGAGTTGTAGTATGCTTTACGACGAATATAGTGGCAGGCAGAATCAGCCTGATAATGCAGGTATAGATTGAAGAGTTCTCCACAGAGTTTATAACGCTCGGTATTGTCTGTGGCATAGTTCAGTCGTTGTTTGATTTGAGATATGACAGCTTCTCTGTCGTTTTTAAATTTCTCTTTTTGTGAAATTGCTTTATCTAATTGCTCTAAGATTTGTTGGTCGGAGCTTTGTGCAGAAACAGAGATAAACCAGCCTTCTGCAATAAATAATATAAGGAAAAGTATAGATCTCATAGTTTTAAGGTTGAATATCTGGTGTTATATCATTTATATTTTAGTTACTTCAAATTTTGTTAACTTGTTGTAAACCTTCTGTTTACTTCTTTTATGTGTTTATATTTTATTTCCAAAGATAAGAAATCTTTTTTCATGAATCTACTTTTGCATTGAAAAACATTTCAACCTCAATATCATGAAACATACATTAATTTTATTGATTGTATTCCTTTTCTCGTGGGGAGGAGGACAGACTGCCCGGGCAATGGAGATAAAAAAAGTGGCTCCTTCTTTCTGGTGGGCAGGAATGAAAAACCCGGAACTCCAGATTTTGTTATATGGAGAAGATTTGGCTTTGTCGGATGTGAGTGTATCCGGCGAAGGAATTTATCTGAAAGAAACGGTTAGACAGGATAATCCGAATTATTTGTTGCTTTACCTTGATTTATCGGAAGCAAAGGCACAGACTTTTCAAATCCTGTTGAAGCACGGGAAAAAGAAATTGCAAATTCCATACGAGCTGAAATCGCGTGTGCGGAGAGGAGAAGATGTAAAAGGTTTTACTTCAGAAGATGTGCTTTACCTGATTATGCCCGATCGTTTTGCCAACGGTAATCCTGAAAATGACGTGGTAGACGGGATGCGTGAAAAGAAGATAGACCGTGCTGATTCGTTTGCACGTCATGGTGGTGATATTCAAGGTATATCGAGTCATTTGGATTATATTGCTGATTTGGGAGTGACAGCAATCTGGCTGAATCCTACTCAGGAAAATGATATGGAAAGCGGTTCCTATCATGGATATGCCATTACAGACTATTATCAGATTGACAGACGGTTTGGAAGTAATGAAGATTTCTGTGCACTGGTAGAGAAAGCGCATGAAAAGAATCTGAAAGTGGTGATGGATATGATTTTTAATCATTGTGGAAGTGAAAACTACTTGTTTAGAGACAAACCTTCCAAAGAATGGTTTAATTACCATTCCAATTACGTGCAAACTTCATTTAAAACGGCCAGTGTAATGGATATTCACGCCAGTGCATTCGAAAAAAAGATTGCCACTGACGGGTGGTTTACTTCTGTAATGCCTGATTTTAACCAACGTAACCGCCATGTGGCTCGTTATCTGATACAAAGCAGTATCTGGTGGATTGAGTATGCTGGCATTAACGGTATCCGACAGGATACACATCCCTACGCAGATTTTGATTTTATGAGTCAGTGGTGTAAAGAGGTGTTGGATGAATATCCTTATTTCAATATTGTAGGAGAAACCTGGTTGAACAGTAATGTACTGGTTTCCTATTGGCAGAAGGACAGTAAACTGGCTGCGCCGCTGAATTCTAACTTGCCTACAGTGATGGACTTTCCTTTGCAGGCTTTGATAAATCAGGCATTTGATGAAGAAACCGGTGAGTGGGGAGGAGGATTATATAAGCTTTATGATTATCAGACACAGGATTTGGTATATGCCAATCCGATGAATCTGCTGATTTTTTTAGATAATCATGATACTTCCCGCTTTGCACAGACCGATGAAATGGCGAAGAACCTGAAACGTTATAAGCAGGCCATGGTCTTTCTGCTTACTACCAGAGGTATTCCGCAGATTTATTATGGTACGGAAATACTGATGACCGGTGATAAAGGCAAGGGTGATGGTGACTTGCGTAAGGATTTTCCAGGAGGCTGGCAAGGAGATACGCGCAACTGCTTTGCAAAGAATGGGCGGACGGCACTGGAAAACGAAGCATTTGAGTTTACCCGTCAATTGCTGAATTGGAGAAAAGGAAATCAGGTGATAGGTAAAGGAAGCCTGAAACATTATTCTATTCAAAACGGAGTGTATGTGTATCAGCGTGAGTTTAACGGTAAATCGGTGGTAGTTATCATGAACGGAACGGACGATTCAAAAGAACTGGATCTGACTCCTTATCAGGAAATCCTTCCACGAGAAAATGCACTCGACGTATTGACCGGAAAAAATGTGAATTTAAGCGGGAAACTTTGTTTGGATGGAAGAGAAAATCTCATTCTAAACTTCTAAAACGTTTCTATTTTTAGGCTATGTAAAACTGATTAATTATCTTATTATAAGATGATTACCATTTATGCTGATTTATATTTTCCTTTTTGTGAAAATAAGATGAAAAAGTGACGCATAATTTTGCTTTCGGTAATTGAAAAACATAAAATCTAATCAATATTAATACCACGAAGAACTTATGAAAACAAGAAAAACTTTTGCCTTTGTAGCTTTGTGTTGTTGTGCATTGTGGGCGAATGCACAGAAATTGACTTCACCGGATGGGAATCTGGTAATGGACTTTAGCTTGAATCAAAAAGGTGCTCCTGTTTATGAGTTAACTTTTAAGAACAAGCCTGTGATAAAACCCAGTACATTGGGACTGGAATTAAAACGGGAAGATCCGGAAAAGCGGATTGGCTTTGAATGGACAGAACGCAAAGATAAAGAACGGGTAGATGAGAAAATGAATCTGATGACTGGTTTTAAAGTCAGAGAAACGCATACTTCTACTTTTGATGAAACTTGGCGTCCGGTATGGGGTGAAGAAAGTGAAATACGCAATCATTACAATGAACTGGAAGTGACACTTGATCAGCCGGAAAATGACCGTTACATAGTGATTCGTTTCCGCTTGTTCAACGACGGACTGGGTTTCCGCTATGAGTTCCCTCAGCAACCTAATTTGAATTATTTCGTCATTAAGGAAGAACATACTCAGTTTGCTATGACCGGTGACCATACGGCATTCTGGATTCCGGGAGATTATGACACGCAGGAATATGACTATACAACTTCCCGTCTTTCTGAGATTCGTGAGAAAATGAAAACGGCGGTGACGGAAAATTCTTCACAGTTTGTGTTCTCACCTACGGGAGTACAGACGGCCTTGATGATGAAGACGGATGATGGCCTTTATATCAATCTGCATGAAGCGGCTTTGGTAGACTATGCTTGTATGAGCCTGAATTTGGATGATAAAAATATGGTATTTGAATCATGGCTGACGCCGGATGCAAAAGGAGATAAAGGTTATATGCAAACTCCTTGTAATTCACCTTGGCGTACGATTATTGTCAGTGATGATGCACGTAACATTTTAGCTTCTCGTATTACGCTGAACCTGAATGAACCATGTAAGATTGAGGATACTTCTTGGATTCATCCGGTAAAATATGTGGGTGTATGGTGGGATATGATTACCAACAAAGGAACTTGGGCTTATACTGATGAGTTGCCAAGTGTGAAACTTGGGGTGACAGATTATTCACAGACAAAGCCGAATGGCAAGCACTCAGCCAATACAGCCAATGTGAAACGTTACATCGATTTTGCGGCAAAACATGGTTTTAATGCGGTACTTGTAGAAGGATGGAACCAGGGTTGGGAAGATTGGTTCGGCAAGAGTAAGGACTATGTGTTTGACTTTGTAACTCCTTATCCGGACTTCGATGTGCAGGAAATTCATCGTTATGCGGCAGGCAAAGGGATTGAAATGATGATGCATCATGAAACTTCGGCTTCTGTCCGTAATTACGAACGGCATCTGGACAAGGCATACCAGTTTATGGTGGACAATGGGTATAATTCAGTGAAGAGCGGTTATGTGGGTGACATCATTCCTCGTGGTGAACACCACTATGGACAGTGGATGGTCAACCATTATCTCTATGCAGTGAAGAAAGCTGCCGATTACAGGATTATGGTGAATGCGCATGAGGCTGTCCGTCCGACCGGATTGTGTCGTACTTATCCGAACTTGATTGGTAATGAGTCAGCACGTGGCACGGAATATGAGTCATTTGGCGGAAACAATGTGAACCACACCACTATTTTGCCGTTTACACGTTTGATTGGCGGCCCGATGGATTATACTCCGGGCATTTTTGAACCGGACTGCAGCAAGATGAATCCGAATAACAAATCGCATGCACGTACCACGCTGGCACGTCAGCTGGCACTTTATGTTACGATGTACAGCCCGTTGCAGATGGCTGCCGATGTACCGGAAAACTATGAACGCTTTATGGACGCTTTCCAGTTCATTAAGGACGTGGCTATCGACTGGGATGAGACGAAGTATCTGGAAGCAGAACCGGGTGAATATGTGACGATTGCCCGTCGTGCAAAAGGTACTACTGACTGGTATGTAGGATGTACAGCAGGATATAACGGCCATGAATCGAAACTGACGCTCGATTTCCTGGAACCGGGAAAGAAGTATGAGGCCGTGATTTATGCAGATGCCAAAGATGCAAGCTGGGATAAGAATCCGCAGGCTTATACTATCACTAAGAAGAAAGTAACGAACAAGACAAAGTTGAATTTGAAAGCAGCTGTGGGAGGTGGATATGCCATCTCAATTAAAGAAATTAAGTAACTGAACAGGATTGTAATAAGGTAAAGATTGGGCTTTCAATAGGTATTAGCATAAAATTACGGAATACTTTAATTTAATAATATGGAAATAAAGAGGAATGTAGTAAGTAGATTCCTGCTATTATGGGTAGTTGGAATGTTGCTTTCCGTGCAAGTTTTTGCACAAGGACTTACCGTGAAAGGTGTAGTGAAAGATAATACCGGAATGGGTGTGATTGGAGCTAATATTCTGGTAAAAGGAACAACGAACGGAACCATTACGGATTTTGATGGTAATTTTACATTGGAAGCCAAAAAGGGAGATGTGATTGTCATTTCCTTTATCGGTTACAAAACTCAGGAACTTCCAGCTGCAGCTACAATGAATGTGACACTTCAGGATGATACGGAAGTATTGGATGATGTGGTGGTGATTGGTTATGGTTCGGTGAAAAAAGAAGATTTGAGTGGGTCTGTGGTGGCTATTAAAGCAGAAGAAATGAACAAGGGAGCTGTAACTTCTCCTCAGGAACTCATCATGGGTAAAGTTCCGGGGCTTTCGATAAGTCAGGGAAATGGTGCTCCTGGAGCCGGTTCGACCATACGTATTCGTGGAGGTGCATCACTCAATGCGAGCAACAATCCTCTTATAGTCATAGATGGTGTTCCGATAGCAGATGATGCAGCACCTGGTACTCCAAATGCTCTTGCTACAATAAATCCGAATGATATCGAAACATTTACGGTATTGAAGGACGCTTCGGCTACTGCAATCTATGGTTCACGAGCTTCGAACGGTGTTATCATAATCACTACTAAGAAAGGAACTCAGGATAAGATTAAGGTATCATATAGCAGTACTTATACACTACGTGACCCTTATCAGAGATTCGAGACACTTGATGCGGACACATATCGCCAGGTAATGTACAAGCAGTGGGCTGGAACTCCTCAGGAGGATGAAGTGTACAGATTATTGGATGAATACTCTGACCAGGCAACCGATTGGCAGGATGCGATATACCAGACAGGTCTTGCTACAGACCAGAACATAGGTATCTCCGGAAAAGCTGGTTTCCTACCTTTCCGAGTATCAATCGGATATAACAACGAAAGAGGTACTCTCAAGACTTCTAAATATGAAAGATATACTGCTTCTGTAAACCTTAGTCCTAAATTCTTTGATGAACACCTTAGTGTGGACATCAACGTGAAGGGAACCATAAACAACAATACTTTTGCTAATGATGCTGCAGTAGGTACTGCTGCATATTATGACCCTACAAAGCCAATCTATAATGATACAGGAGCTAACAATGGATACTGGAATTGGGAAGGTACTACTTTAGCAGCTGCTAACCCTCTTTCTCTACTCTATGACGTAACAAACGAAGGAACCACAAAACGCAGTCTCGGAAACATACAGCTGGATTATAAGATTCATGGTTTTGAGGATCTTCGTGCAAACCTTAACCTTGGTTATGATGTGGCTGTGACCGATGGAGATAATTTTGTAAACAAAGGCTCATACCAGTCTGTTATAGACAGCAATTTCCCTGGGGTGGGAAGAGGTGCCACATGGCACAATATTCGCAGAAACAAGTTGCTTGACTTTTATCTGAATTATAATAAAAACATTGAATCCATAAAAAGTCGGATAGATGTTATGGCCGGATATTCATGGCAGCATTTCTATTATTCTGATTTTAACACAAACAAATCGAATATAATGGAAAAAAGCGATAAGGACATTACGGGATTTGAATATAATGAGGTGGAAAAAAGATATTATTCAACTACCGACCGCGAACTACCACGAGAAAACTATCTTGTATCGTTCTTCGGACGTATGAACTATAGTCTTATGGATAAGTATCTGCTCACTGCAACCTTGCGTAGAGATGGTTCTTCCCGTTTCAGCAAGAACAATCGCTGGGGGGTGTTCCCTTCTGCTGCCTTTGCGTGGACAGTCAGTAACGAAAAGTTTATGGAGTCCGCACAAAGTTTTCTGTCCAATTTGAAAATCCGTCTCGGATACGGTATTACAGGACAGCAGGAGATAGGTGACTATATGTATCTCACCAAATATAAGGTAAGCACGGACCCTCACTCCACATATCTTGGTCATTATCTTATGAGACCGGAAGGCTACAGTCCGGATTTGAAATGGGAAGAGACCGCTACATACAATGTAGCAGTAGATTATGGATTCCTCAACAACAGGATAAACGGTAGTATAGAGTTCTACATGAAGCATACCAAAGATATGCTTAATACCGTAAATGCTCCTGCGGGAACAAATTTTGCTACAAAGTTGATGGCCAATGTAGGGGAGATGGAAAATAAGGGAGTGGAATTCAATATCAATGCTGTGGCAATACAAAGCAAAGATTTTACATGGGAAATAGGATACAATGTAACCTGGAATGATAGTGAGATCACAAAACTTACAGCAAGTTATAATCCCGATTATGAAGGAATAGATGCGGGTGGAAACCAGAAACATCAGGTGGGGTATGCTCCAAATACGTTCTATCTGTTCCAACAGGTATATGATAAGGAAGGTAATCCTATACAGAATGCAATAGTTGACAGAAACGGTGACGGAAAGATTACTGAGGATGATAGGTATCTGACCGGAAAAAGTCCGATGGCAAAAGTGTATATGGGGTTGAGCTCTCAATTTACTTATAAAAACTGGGATTTGGGCTTCAATATGCGAGCAAGTCTTGGCAATTATGTATATAATGGAAACTTATCAGGAAATGCTACCTCATATAATTATGGAGGGCAGGGGATATTGTCAAATCTGTATAACGGATATCAAATTACAGGATGGAATGGCCGGTCTATTCCTGAACAGGGATCGACTGATTACTTTCTTGAGGATGCTTCTTATCTGAAAATGGATAACCTTACACTTGGATATTCTTTCAGCAATTTTACAAAAGCGAAACTTTCTGGGCGTATCAGCGCTTCAATGCAGAATGTATTCACTGTGTCAAAGTATAGAGGAATGGATCCTGAATGTGGGGCTGTAGACGGAACCATGTGGTTACGTCCTCGTACTTATACAATCGGTCTGAACCTTAATTTTTAAATGAAACCTTAATCATGAAAACGAAAAATATATTATTTACAACAATATTTGCAGCGGGAATGCTTGGTTTGTCAAGCTGCATAGGCGACTTGGATGTGTTGCCACTAGATAGTACTGTCAATACAGCAGACAAAGCTTACAAGACCAAAGAAGATTACGATAAAGGATTGGCCAAGCTTTATGCCATCTGGGCCATGTCGGGACAGGACGGAGCCTCTAACTCAGATATTGAATTAGGAGATCAAGGTAATACGACTCTTGTACGCTCGTTTTGGTTATGTCAGGAACAGCCGACAGATGAAATGAAAAATGCGGAGAACAAAGATTGGACTACTCCTTTTAACTTTATGACCTGGGGTACAAGCCGTACGGAACCTACAGAAGCCGTATATCAGCGCTGTATGTATATAGTGGCATTAGTTAATGATTATCTTAAACAGCTGCCTAATGCACCCGAAGAAATAGACAAGGTAAACTATGAGGCTCAGGCGCGTTTCTGCCGTGCTTTATCGTATTATACGCTTATGGATGTTTATGGCAATCCACCGTTCATAACAGAAGCTAATTATTCCTTGCAGCCTGAACAGATAAAGGCAGAAGACCTGTTCCCCTGGATAGAAACTGAACTGAAATGGGTTATAGAAAATGGTAATCTGCCGGAAAGACAAACAGGTGCAGATCGTGGACGTGCAGATAAAGGAAGTGCATGGTCTTTGTTAGCGCGCATGTACCTCAATGCGGAGACTTATACTGGCAAGGCTTATTATAAGGAATGTATTAATGCCTGTAAACAGGTGTTCGGTATGGGATATGAATTAGCAAACGAATATCATGCTCTCTTCTGTGGAGATAATACAGAGAATCAGGATGCTGCAAATGAGATTATATTCCCAGTTCTGCTTGACGGTGATGCTACACAGACATGGGCAAATCTTATTTCTACTTCTCGACCTGCCGAAGCTACTACTGAAATAGAGGAGGACAAATCGGCTGAAGGAGGAAAGAGAAAGGTAGAGTTTTTCTTCAACAATTGGGGTACACGTGAAGGATGGGGGCAATATCGCGCTGCCGGACAGCTGATAGATTTCTTTGAGTTCAAAGACGGAATCAAAGGCATGGATAATTTGAAAGACAGAAGAGGTATGTTCCGTGACATGACGTTCAACAAGGAAAAACCTTTGAGCCAATATATTCAAAACAATCCTATAGGAACATTCAATACCGACGGGTGGTGGGTATTCAAATATTCAAATCTGAAGCATGACGGAACTCCTCTGGATATCTATCCGTAACCTATGTCTGCTTGCTTCGTTAGTACGGATTTCCCGCTTATCAGACTTGGAGATGTATATCTGATATTTGCTGAAGCTGTGGCAAGGGAAAACGACACTCAGAACATGGCAGAAGCTGTGGAAAAAGTAAACTTGTTGCGCAGAAGAGGAAACGTATCGGATATAGATGAGGACTGGTTGAAAGCCACGGCATGTGTGGGAGGCTCGTCTAAGTCTGTTCCTTTCGGTAATATTCTGAATGAACGTACAAGAGAACTTTACTGGGAAGGTCATAGACGTACGGACTTGATACGATTCGGGCTTTTCACCTCCGCAGAATATGTGTGGGATTGGAAAGGGGGTGTACAAAGCGGTACGGGAGTAAACGATCGATATAATCTGTACCCAATACCTCTTACAGACCTTACTTCAAACGGAAATCTCAAGCAGAATGAAGGATATTAAAACGAATCTCAAACATTATATAATATGAAACTATTACACTATATAGCAGTGACGGGAATCTCATTGTTCACACTTATTTCCTGTGAAAGTAATCTTGAGAGAACAATATATGACGAAACAAAAGTAAAGCCAGCCATACTCTCTGGACTTGAAGAGTCTTATGTGTTGGATAAAACAAAGGGTTCTGAAAATGCGCTGTCTTTGAACTGGACAAAACCGGATATGGGGTATGCCGCATCTGCTACCAGTTTGTTGGAAATGGACTTGAAGGATAAAAATTTCAACAGCCCTGTAGTTCTTTCTGCGAGTATAGAAGAAACGACTTATTCGGCTACAGTCAGTGATTTCAATAAACAAATAATGAGCCTTTTCAGTAAGTATGAAATGGAATATACTGATGGTGAAACGGTAGAACTGGCTTTTAGAGTTGGCTCTTATATCTCTACAGTTATTGATACTGTTTATTCTGACATAGTTATAACTACGGTTACTCCGTATGCTGGTGAAGCGGTATATCCTATGATAAGTGTGAGAGGAGATTATTGTGGCTGGAGTTATGAAAACAGTCAGTTTGTTTATTCTTCAAATTCTGATGAAAACTATGCCGGTATGATTTACTTCGACGGTAAAGCTCAAAACGGATGGAAATTCTGTAAAGAAGAAAACTGGAATAATGGAAATTGGGGAACAGACGGAGAAGGAACAATACCTGCTGAGGCTTCCGAGATAACACTCATCAGTGGAGGTCAAGATATAAAAGCATATAGCAGGAAAAGCTATTGGGTAGAGTTTAATTCTACTACAGGAGTTCTCAAAATGAGTCAGGGATATGATTCTTGGGGTATTGTCGGAGGATTTAATCATTGGAAGGACGTGAATGCTGTAGACATGAGTTATGGCTGTGATGAAAATGGTGCCTATCTTGTCTTGACTCAGGAGTTTCCTGACGGTGATACCTGGAAAATCATATCTGATAAATCATGGGGTAAAGGTGAGATAAATGTAAACAATATATCTTACGAAGGTGATGTGGAAGATGCGGGTGCTGACGGTAATTTTAAGTTGAATAAAGGTGCAGGCATGTACACGATAAAATGGTATTTTAATAAGGTTCAGCCAATACTTGTTGTCACAAAGAAATAAGTATGTAGCATAAAAGATAATGGGAGGGTGAATTAGAAACTCTCCCGTTGTTTTGATTCCATAAAATGCATTGCATCATTGTCAGGTGAATTTTATTCCGTGTTTGGGTGTATATCTATTTAAACGTTCTGAGAAGATTTTTTTGCTTGTATTTTATAGGGATTACCAGAAAATGCATTTTTAAAATTTTGCCTGTGGGTATTTTATTGTTATAATGTTTCCCCAAATAATTTTGAATATGAAAAAACAGATACTTTTATTCTCAGTCATTGTATTGATACTTGGTTGTAAACCAAAATACGCTGATTTTGAAGATTACCCGTCGTTTTCTACAGAATGGACAGAAATGAAATACTCCCCGCAAGGTACTGACTTCATGCTTTGGGCACCAACAGCCGATGCCGTAAAGGTCAATATATACAATGAAGGCATCGGAGGAGAGATGTTGAAGTCTGTAGACATGGAGAAAGTTGACAACGGACAGTGGATAGCGAAGGTAGATGAGGATTTGAGCGGTAAGTTTTATACATTCAATGTCTGTATCGGGAAAAAGTGGCTGGGTGATACTCCTGGGGTAATGGCTAAGGCTGTAGGAGTGAACGGTAAGCGTGCTGCTATACTTGATATGAATAGTACGGATCCCGAAGGATGGGAAAATGATAAACGTCCTGTATTAAAGAGTTTTAATGATATCATTCTGTATGAAATGCATCATCGTGATTTTTCGATTGACAGTCTTTCAGGTATAGAAAATAAAGGGAAATTCCTAGCATTGACCGAAGAAGGAACAAAAAATATTTATGGTCAAACAACAGGTCTTGATCATCTGAAAGAACTTGGTATCACTCATGTCCATATACTTCCATCCTATGATTATGCGTCAGTCGATGAAACGAAACTTGATATTCCTCAATATAATTGGGGGTATGATCCTCAGAACTATAATGTTCCTGATGGTTCATATTCTACTAATCCATATAAGCCTGAAGTCAGAATACGTGAATTTAAACAGATGGTACAGTCGCTTCATAAGGCTGGTATTAGAGTAATTATGGATGTTGTTTACAATCATACGTTTAACACCGAGCATAGTAATTTTGAACTGACTGTCCCGGGATACTTTTACCGTTTCAATGATGATGGTACATTTGCTAATGGTTCTGGCTGCGGTAATGAAACAGCCAGTGAGCGTGAGATGGTACGCCGTTACATTGTGGAGTCTGTAAAACACTGGGTGAAGGAATATCATGTGGACGGCTTTCGTTTTGATCTTATGGGAATTCACGACATTGAGACCATGAAAGCCGTCCGTACCGAACTGGACAAGATTGACCCTACATTATTTATATATGGTGAAGGATGGGCTGCAGCAGTTCCGCAGTATCCTGAAGAGAAGCTTGCTATGAAATCCAATACTTACAAGATGTCTGGTGTGGCTGCTTTTTGCGATGAATTCCGGGACAGTTTGCGCGGTGCATGGGGGAATGACCATGAGGGTGCTTTTGTCATTGGAAAGGAAGGATATGAGGCTGGTATAATGTTTGGTATTACTGGAGCATTGCCACATCCTCAACTTAAGGACAGAATTAAGGATTATCCTAAAGCTTGGGCAGCTCAACCATCGCAGATGATAAGCTATGTGAGTTGTCATGATGACCACTGTATTGGAGACCGTCTTCGCATCACTGATCCTGAAGCGGATGCCAAACAGCGCATGCGTTTGCTGAAGCTTGCTGAAACAGCAGTCCTTACGTCACAGGGAGTGCCTTTCATTTTTACAGGTGATGAACTGATGCGTGATAAAAAGGGAGTGAAGAACTCATATAATAGCCCGGATTCTATCAATGTAATTGACTGGCGCCTGAAGAAAGAGCATGAAGATTCATATAACTATATTAAAGAGATGATTGCTTTGCGTAAGGCTCATCCTGCTTTCCGTTTGGGAACGGCTGAGAAAGTTTATCAACACTTGGAATTTATCAACCCAAAGGCAAAAGGTGTTGTGGCTTTCCGTATCAAAGGAAAACCTGAAGGTGAGGAATGGGAAAATATAATTGTAATTCTTAATGCTACTGCTGAATCAGTAAAGGTGGAAGTTACGGAAGGTTTATACAAAGTAGTCTGTTATGATGGAGAAATTTCGCCAGAAAAAGGTTTGAAAGATGTTAAAGGAACGATTCTTACGGCTGCTCCCCAATCAGCAACTATTGCTTATAGACAATAATATTTGTTATGATATATACTTTGAAAGAAAAACGGCTGTCTCAAATTGAAGTAGGGGCAGCCGTTTTTTTTATTCTTTAATTTCTTTCAACTGGAAATCCTTTCTTCGCAGTACGAAACTGTTACTCAGGTATTTCTCGCGGACAATCTTGTTTTCAGCCAGTTCTTCCGGAGTTCCCTGGAAGAGGATTTTTCCTTCAAACAGCAGGTAAGCACGGTCAGTGATGCTAAGTGTTTCCTGCACGTTATGGTCTGTAATCAGAATACCGATGTTTTTGTCTTTCAGTTTCCAGACGATGTGCTGGATGTCTTCCACGGCAATCGGGTCTACTCCGGCAAACGGTTCGTCAAGCATGATAAATTTGGGGTCGATGGCCAGACAGCGGGCAATTTCCGTACGGCGGCGTTCACCTCCAGAAAGTTGGTCTCCTAAGTTCTTGCGTACTTTCTGTAGGCGGAACTCGGCAATCAGACTTTCCAGTTTCTCTTTCTGGTATTCCGGTGACTTATTGGTTAACTCCAATACAGAAGCAATGTTGTCTTCCACGCTCATTTTGCGGAACACAGAAGCTTCCTGTGCCAGGTAACCGATGCCATTTTGGGCTCGTTTGTAAACAGGATAGGAAGTTATGTCTTTATCATTTAGATAAATATGTCCTTCATTGGGGACAATCAATCCGGTAGTCATATAGAAAGAGGTGGTCTTACCCGCACCGTTAGGGCCGAGCAGTCCTACAATTTCCCCCTGTTTCACATTGATGGAAACATGACTCACCACTGTTCGTTTTCCGTATTTTTTGACCAGGTTCTCGGTTCGTAGCACCATTCTGCCGTCTGGAGGTAATTCAAACTTTTCGGTCGTAGATTCTTGATTTTCTTGTGCTGCCATTGTCCTTTTGTTAACTGTTCAGTCGTGCAAAAGTAGTAAAAATCTTGGCTTCTGTGGTTCTTAATTCGAAAATCCTCCTGTCTTTTATTATAATATAGCTAAAAAGCACTACTTTTGTGTCAAACATGATTGTAATAATATGATAAAGCCTGTTACAAACCTTGGAAAATACCTCATGTTGATGGGGCGTGTATTTTCCCGTCCGGAGCGTTTCCGGATGTATTTTAAGCAATACTTGAATGAAATGGTACAATTGGGTATCAATTCGATTGGTATTGTGCTGCTGATTTCTTTCTTTATCGGTGCCGTAATTTGTATTCAGATTAAATTGAATATTGAAAGTCCTTGGATGCCGCGTTTCGTGGTGGGATATACCACTCGTGAAATTTTGCTGCTGGAATTCTCATCTTCTATCATGTGTTTGATTTTAGCGGGAAAAGTCGGGTCGAACATAGCTTCGGAGATTGGTACGATGCGGGTGACACAGCAGATTGATGCACTGGAAATTATGGGAGTAAACTCAGCCTCTTATCTGATTCTTCCAAAGATTCTGGGATTGATGACCATGATTCCTTTTCTGGTGATTTTCAGTATTTTTGCGGGAGTGATAGGGGCTTTCTGTACAGCCTGGTTTGCCGGTATCATGAATGCGACGGATTTGGAATATGGTTTACAGTATTGCTTTGTGGAATGGTATATCTGGTGTAGCTTTATTAAATCCTTATTTTTTGCCTTTATCATAGCCAGTGTGTCTGCTTATTTTGGATATACGGTAGAAGGAGGTTCTATTGCGGTCGGTAAAGCCAGTACGGACTCTGTGGTTTCAAGCAGTGTCTTGATTTTGTTTTCAGATTTGATACTTACACAATTGTTGATGGGATGATACAGCTAAATTCTATATGCAAGTCATTTGAAGGACGTACAGTTCTTGAAGATATTAATTTTTCGTTTGAAAACGGGAAAACCAACTTGATTATCGGGCAGAGTGGTTCTGGAAAGACGGTGTTGATGAAATGTATTGTAGGACTGCTTACCCCGGAGTGCGGGGAGATTCTGTATGACGGACGTAATCTGTTGGACATGGGAAAGAAAGAAAAGAAGGCGCTGAGACGTGAAATGGGCATGATTTTTCAAAGTGCTGCATTGTTCGACTCACTTTCTGTGCTGGAAAATGTGATGTTCCCACTGGATATGTTCTCTAATGATACTTACCGTGACCGGGTAAAGCGGGCACAGTTTTGCCTGGATCGTGTGAACTTGATTGATGCGCAGTCAAAATATCCTGGAGAAATCAGTGGAGGTATGCAGAAGCGTGTGGCTATTGCACGTGCCATTGCTTTGCAGCCGCAATACTTGTTCTGTGACGAACCTAATTCTGGTCTTGACCCTAAGACGTCGTTGGTGATTGATGATTTGATTCATGATATTACCAAAGAATATAATATGACGACAATCATTAATACGCACGATATGAACTCTGTGATGGGTATTGGTGAAAGCATATTGTACATATACCAGGGTCACAAGGAATGGGAAGGAACAAAAGACGAGGTATTCAATGCTACGAACGAGCGATTGAATAACTTCATCTTTGCTTCAGACTTGTTGCAGAAGGTGAAGAAGGAGGAAAATAGTAAGGCTCGTAAAGTTTGATATTGACAAGAGTCAGGTTGAAATAATAAGGAACGGCAGAAGGTGGATATGCTTTCTGCCGTTTTTTATTTGGTTGGTTGACAAGGATTCAGAAGCCGTAAAGATTTTTTAGCTTGTCAGTTTGGTTATTGAAAGATTAAACATTATTTTTGCAACCTCTTTTGGTAAATACGAGAAATAATTAATAATTAAATAAATAAGTCGAAAATGAATATTTCATTGCAAAATGTAGACAACGTAAGCGCTGTGCTTACTGTTCAGATTGAAAAAGCTGATTATCAGGAAAAAGTTGAAAAAGCACTGAAAACTCTTCGTCAGAGAGTAAATATGCCTGGATTCCGTAAGGGAATGGTTCCTATGGGATTGATTAAAAAACAGTATGGAACTTCTGTATTGCTGGAAGAAGTTGACAAACTGTTGCAGGAAAAAGTAGGTGAGTATATCCGTGAAAACAAAGTTAACATGTTGGGTACTCCTCTGCCGAAAGAAAATAACGCAAACTTTGAAACTGATGAGAATTTTGAATTCTCTTTCGATATTGCATTGGCTCCTGAGTTCAATGTAGAATTGTCTAATAATGATACTGTTGACTACTATGATATTAACGTAACTGACGAAATGGTAGATCAGCAGGTAAATATGTACAGACAGCGTACTGCTCAGTATGACAAGGTGGAAGACTATCAGGATAAGGATATGCTGAAAGGTCTGTTGGCTGAGCTGGATGAAAACGGCAATACAAAAGAAGGTGGTGTGCAGGTAGAAGGTGCAGTAATGATGCCTTCATACATGAAGAACGATGACCAGAAAGCTATCTTCAACGGTGCAAAGGTAAATACTGTATTGGTATTCAACCCGTCAGTTGCTTTCGATAACAATGAAGCTGAGTTGGCTTCTCTGTTGAAAGTGAAGAAAGAAGAAGTGGCTAACTACAAAGGTAACTTCAGCTTCCAGATTGAAGAAATCACTCGTATGATTCCGGGTGATTTGACTCAGGAACTGTTTGATCAGGTATTGGGTGAAGGAAAGGCTCACAGCGAAGAAGAATTCCGTGCTCAGATTAAGGAAACAATTGCAAAACAGTTTGAAGCTGACAGCGACTATAAGTTCTTGCTGGATGTACGTACCTACTTGTCAGAAAAGGTTGGTAAACTGCAGTTTGCTGATGAACTGATGAAACGTATCATGTTGGAAAACAACAAGGAAAAAGGTGAAGAATTCGTTTCTGAAAACTACGAGAAGAGTTTGGAAGAACTGACTTGGCACCTGATTAAAGAAAAACTGGTAGCTGCTAACGAGATTAAGGTAGAACAGGCTGACATCACTAACATGGCTAAGGAAGCTACTCGTGCACAGTTTGCTCAGTATGGTATGATTAACGTTCCTGATGAATTGTTGGAAAACTATTCAAAAGAAATGTTGAAGAAACGTGAAAGTGTAGAAGCTCTGGTGAACCGCGTGGTTGAATCTAAGTTGTCTGAAATCTTAAAAGGTCAGGTAACATTGAATCATAAAGCAGTTTCTGCAGAAGAATTCAACAAAATGTTTCAATAAGCAATTCGGCTCTCAAAATTGATTGCTAAAATATTCTAAAAAAGGAGGCTTTTAACTTGACTTCTTCTGTAAGATAGAAGTGTTTTGTACTTTTGTTTTTTCAGAAGAAAGGGGTTAAAAGCCTCTTTTATATTGTAGAATTAATATAAGGATTATGATGGACGATTTTAGAAAATATGCTACCAAGCATCTCGGAATGAATAGTATGGTACTTGATGATGTCATCAAGTCGCAAGCAGGATACTTGAATCCGTATATTTTGGAAGAACGTCAATTGAATGTGACGCAGTTGGATGTCTTTTCTCGTTTGATGATGGATCGTATCATTTTCCTCGGAACCCAGATTGACGATTACACAGCTAATACTTTGCAGGCTCAGCTTTTGTATCTGGATTCAGTGGATTCTGGTAAGGATATTTCTATTTATATCAACTCCCCAGGCGGTTCAGTGTATGCAGGTTTAGGTATTTATGATACTATGCAGTTTATTAGTAGCGATGTGGCTACAATTTGTACAGGTATGGCAGCTTCCATGGCAGCCGTATTGTTGGTAGCCGGAAAAGAAGGAAAACGTTCAGCTTTAACTCATTCACGCGTGATGATTCATCAGCCGATGGGAGGAGCACAAGGTCAGGCTTCGGATATTGAAATTACAGCTCGTGAAATTCAGAAACTGAAGAAAGAACTGTATACAATCATTGCAGATCACTCTCATACGGATTTTGATAAGGTTTGGGCTGATTCTGACCGTGATTATTGGATGACAGCATCCGAGGCTAAAGAGTATGGTATGATTGATGAAGTGCTATCTCGTAAACCTTCATTGTAACACTGTGATTTACTTAAAAACTAGATAGGCTTTGGAAGAAAAAAGGACTTCAAGAAACTCGAAAAGAAGATGTAGCTTTTGCGGTCGCACAGAAGACGAAGTGGGCTTCCTGATTACAGGAGTGAACGGATGTATCTGTGACAGTTGTGCAGAACAGGCACATGAAATCGTGAAAGAGGCGATGCATCATCAAGGGCAGGGACCTACAGACCTGAATTTGTCTGAGCTCCCTAAGCCTAAGGATATCAAAGAATTCCTGGACCAGTATGTGATTGGTCAGGATGATGCAAAACGCTATTTGGCTGTAGCGGTGTATAATCATTACAAACGTTTGCTTCAGCCTAAGGATAAGAATGATGTGGAGATTGAAAAGTCGAACATCATTATGGTGGGAAATACCGGAACCGGAAAGACTTTGCTGGCTCGTACCATTGCTAAGTTGCTCCATGTGCCTTTTACCATTGTAGATGCGACTGTACTGACCGAAGCAGGATATGTGGGAGAAGATATTGAAAGTATTCTGACTCGCTTGCTTCAGGTGGCTGACTATAATGTGGAGGAAGCAGAACGGGGTATCGTTTTCATTGACGAAATTGATAAAATAGCCCGGAAAGGAGATAACCCTTCCATTACGCGTGATGTAAGTGGAGAGGGTGTACAGCAAGGCTTGTTGAAGCTGCTGGAAGGTTCTGTGGTGAATGTTCCCCCTCAGGGAGGACGTAAACATCCGGACCAGAAGATGATTCCGGTCAATACTAAGAATATCCTGTTTATTTGCGGTGGTGCTTTTGACGGTATTGAACGAAAAATCGCTCAACGACTGAATACCAATGTGGTGGGATATAGTGCAGCGAAGGAAGCGGTGAAAATAGACCGGGGAAATTTGATGCAGTACATTGCTCCTCAGGACTTGAAATCATTCGGTTTGATACCTGAAATCATTGGCCGTTTGCCGGTACTCACCTATTTGAACCCATTGGATCGCACGGCATTGCGCAATATTCTTACAGAACCCAAAAATTCAATTATCAAGCAGTATGTAAAATTGTTTGAGATGGATGGGGTGAAACTGGAATTTGAACCGGAAGTGTTTGAATATATTGTCGACAAGGCGATAGAGTACAAATTGGGTGCTCGTGGTTTGCGCTCTATTGTGGAAACCATAATGAATGATGTTATGTTTGAAATTCCGTCGCAACAGACCGAACGTTTTGTGGTGACATTGGATTACGCCAAGCAACAAATGGGAAAGGCAAATGTTTCCCGCTTGCAAATGGCATAATGTAAAGGTTTTTTAGTGAGAAAATAAAAGCTTCCGATGAAATATTCCCTGAAATATTTGTGTAATATGAAAAGTTGTTTATAACTTTGTTACATGCGGAAACAAAATTTCTACAATCAATGAAAATCTAAATCCAAGAACAATGGCGGAAAATATCAATTTAGTAGCAGCTCTTAAAAAGTATTTTGGATTCGATACTTTTAAAGGAAACCAGGAGGCGATTATTCGAAACTTATTATCAGGAAAAGATACGTTTGTGTTAATGCCTACAGGAGGTGGAAAGTCATTATGCTATCAGCTTCCTTCTCTGTTGATGGATGGAACTGCTATTGTGATTTCACCGCTCATTGCCCTGATGAAGAATCAGGTGGATGCTATGCGTAATTTTAGTGAGGAAGATGGCATTGCTCATTTTATTAATTCCTCATTGACAAAATCGGCTACTGATCAGGTGAAAGCCGACATCATGGCCGGAAAGACAAAGTTACTTTATGTAGCTCCTGAATCTTTGACGAAAGAGGAGAATGTAGATTTTCTGAGACACGTGAAGATTTCATTTTATGCGGTGGATGAGGCACATTGTATTTCGGAATGGGGGCATGACTTCCGGCCGGAGTATCGCCGGATTCGTCCGATAATCAATGAAATTGGGAAAGCTCCGGTAATTGCTTTGACGGCAACAGCTACTCCAAAGGTAAAGATGGACATCCAAAAGAATTTGGGAATGATGGATGCAACGGAATTCCGTTCGTCTTTTAATCGTCCGAATCTTTATTATGAAGTACGTGCCAAGACTGCTAATGTGGATAAGGATATTATCAAGTTCATCAAGCAGAACGAAGGCAAGTCAGGTATTATCTATTGCTTGAGCCGTAAGAAGGTGGAAGAGCTCACTGAAATATTGCTGGCAAATGGTATCAAGGCTCGCGCTTATCATGCAGGAATGGATTCTGCTACCCGTAATGGGAATCAGGATGCTTTCCTGAAGGAAGACATTGATGTGATTGTAGCTACGATTGCGTTTGGAATGGGTATTGATAAACCGGATGTACGCTTTGTGATTCATTATGATGTACCTAAGAGTTTGGAAGGGTATTATCAGGAAACCGGACGTGCAGGACGTGACGGTGGAGAAGGACAGTGCATTACATTCTACTCCAATAAGGACCTGCAGAAACTGGAGAAATTTATGCAGGGAAAGCCTATTTCAGAGCAGGAAATCGGACGTCAGCTATTGCAGGAAACAGCAGCTTACGCAGAATCTTCAGTGTGTAGAAGAAAAATTTTGTTGCATTATTTTGGAGAGGAATATACGGAAGATAATTGTGGTAATTGTGATAACTGTTTAAATCCAAAGAAACAAGTGGAGGCTCAGGATTCGTTGTGTGCAGTGATTGAATCAATCATTGCCGTAAAAGAAAACTTTAAGCAAGATTATATTATCGATATATTGTTGGGTAAAGAAACATCTGAAGTGCTTGCGCATAAGCATGAAGACTTAGAGGTGTTTGGTTCAGGTATGGGAGAAGAAGAAAGATTGTGGAATGCAGTCATTCGTCAGGCTCTTATTGCTGGTTACCTGGCAAAGGATGTGGAAAACTATGGCTTATTAAAAGTTACGCCAGAAGGACATAAGTTCTTGAAAAAACCGAAGTCGTTCAAGATAGTTGAGGATGCAGACTTTGAGGAAGAAGAGGTAGATGAAACTCCGATGAGAAGTGGGGCTTCGTGTGCAGTAGACCCCGTGCTGTATTCCATGTTGAAAGACTTGCGGAAGAAAATGGCAAAGAGACTGGATGTGCCACCTTATGTGATTTTCCAGGATCCTTCTCTTGAGGCAATGGCTACCATTTATCCGGTTACTTTGGAAGAATTGCAGAATATTCCGGGAGTAGGAGCCGGAAAGGCTAAACGCTATGGTCAGGAATTCTGCGAATTGATTAAGAAGCACTGCGAAGAAAATGAAATAGACCGTCCGGAAGATTTGAGAGTGCGCACTGTGGCTAACAAATCTAAGCTGAAGGTCTCTATTATTCAGAGTATCGATAGAAAGGTAGCTTTGGATGATATTGCAGTGGCAAAAGGTATTGAATTTGGTGAGTTGCTGGATGAAATCGAAGCCATTGTATATTCAGGAACCAAACTGAATATTGACTATTTCTTGGAAGAAATTATGGATGAAGACCACATGCAGGATATTTATGATTATTTCAAGGAATCAGTAACTGATAAGATTGATGATGCAATGGATGAACTGGGTGACGACTATACAGAAGATGAAATTCGTCTGGTGCGTATCAAGTTCATTTCTGAAATGGCTAATTAATCATTTATTTAATGATATTGTGCAGCTGCTTGTGAGGGGTGTTCCTTGCAAGCAGCTGTTTTTATTTGATAGGTATGTGGTATGAAAAAGATGTTAACTGCTTTTTTACTTTTTGAGAAAATTCTGTATATTTGCACGCAATAAAATCTAAAGCATAAAGCCCTATGTCATTTATTGCAGATAAAGTTGTTATGGACGGATTAACTTACGATGATGTATTGTTGATTCCGGCCTATTCTGAGGTTTTACCTAAAACAGTCGAACTCTCGACTAAGTTTTCACGTAACATTGAGTTGAAAATTCCGTTTGTAACTGCAGCTATGGATACAGTTACCGAAGCACAGATGGCCATTGCCATTGCTCGTGAAGGAGGTATCGGAGTAATTCACAAGAACATGTCTATCGAGGAACAAGCTCGTCAGGTGGCAATTGTGAAACGTGCGGAAAACGGAATGATTTATGATCCGGTGACCATTAAGAGAGGTTCTGTAGTGAAAGATGCACTCGATTTGATGGCTGAATACAAAATCGGAGGTATTCCTGTAGTAGATGATGAGAATTACTTGGTTGGTATTGTTACAAACCGTGACCTGCGCTTTGAAAAGGATATGAATAAGCGTATCGATGAGGTGATGACAAAGGAAAACATTGTGACAACAGAGCCGGGTACAGACATGGAAACTGCTTCCAAGATTCTGCAGGAAAACAAGATTGAAAAACTTCCGGTAGTAGACAAGGATGGAAAGCTGATTGGTCTGATTACTTATAAAGACATTACAAAAGCGAAAGATAAACCAATGGCTTGCAAAGATTCTAAAGGTCGTTTGCGTGTAGCTGCCGGTGTGGGAGTAACTGCTGATACATTCGACCGTATGGAAGCTTTGGTGAACGCTGGTGCAGATGCCATTGTAATTGATACAGCTCACGGACATTCTATGTACGTGATTGAAAAGCTGAAAGAAGCTAAGAAACGTTTCCCTGGAATTGATATTGTTGTAGGAAATGTAGCTACAGGTGAAGCTGCGAAGATGTTGGCTGAAGCTGGTGCCGATGCAGTAAAAGTAGGTATCGGCCCGGGTTCTATCTGTACAACTCGTGTGGTTGCCGGTGTAGGTGTTCCTCAGTTGACAGCCGTATATGATGTTGCAAAGGCTTTGGAAGGAACAGGTATTCCTTTGATTGCAGATGGTGGCTTGCGTTATTCAGGTGATGTGGTGAAAGCTTTGGCAGCCGGTGGTTACAGCGTAATGATTGGTTCGTTGGTTGCCGGTACAGAGGAATCTCCGGGCGATACCATCATCTTTAATGGTCGTAAGTTTAAGTCATATCGTGGAATGGGTTCATTGGAAGCTATGGAAAATGGTTCAAAAGACCGTTATTTCCAAAGTGGAACTACCGATGTGAAAAAGCTTGTTCCAGAAGGTATTGCTGCTCGTGTGCCTTATAAAGGTTCTTTGTATGAAGTAATTTATCAGCTGGTAGGTGGTTTGCGTGCCGGTATGGGTTATTGCGGAGCTCATAATATTGAAGAATTGCATAATGCGAAGTTTACTCGTATCACTAATGCCGGAGTTCTGGAAAGTCACCCGCACGATGTATCTATTACAAGTGAGGCACCTAACTATAGTCGTCCTCAGTAAGATAATCTTTGACTTATAATACGGATATAATCATTCTGACGTCAGGCAGACTTGCTTTCAGTAAGTCTGTTCTGGCGAACAGGATGATTTTTTGTTTAATGAAATGATGAATAAATCTGTTATGTATAGAATTGCGTGGTTATTCTTATGTTTGTTGATGGGGCTGGAATTCTCTGTTTCTTATGCAGAAAATCGCAGGGTACTTTTCCGGATTGATGGAGAGGAAACTTCGGTCGAGGAGTTTGAGCATTATTATACCCAGGTATATGCAGCTAGTCGTGTATCTGTAGGACAGTTTTTGTCTCATTTCTTGTATTATAAGTTGAAGGTGGCAGATGCTAAAAGACAAAGCTGGGATACTATCACCGATTTCCGGTTGCAATGCAGTGCCTTGCAAAATGAAATCCTGAAATCGGAAGAGAGGGGAGTACCCCAAAAACAAGATACTCTTTTAAATTGGGTGAGATTTCGTCAGATTTCATTCCTTTTGCCCCAACATGCTTCTTCCGAACAGGAACGTGTAGCCAGACAGCGTATAGATTCTGTTTATACGGCTTTAAAAAATGGTATACCTTTTGAAAAACTGGCACAATCTTATGTGAAGGCTCCCTTGCCTTCTCCTTATTTGGATGGGGAGTGGATTCCGGAAAGATGCCTGATAAAAGAGTTTGCCGGGCAATTGAACACATTGAAAAAAGGTAATTATTCTGCTCCATTTTTTTCTCCTTTAGGTATTCACATCGTGTATTTATTGGATCGCAGGCAAGGTGTGTATTCATCAGGAGCGACTGCAAATATGGCTGTGCAGAAGGTGGCTAATTCTGTTTCAACCGAGCGGACAGATAGTCTGTTGAACAAGACTCGAATGGAGTTGTGTCAAGTTGCTGATGGCTTACTGGCTGCGTATTGGGATAAGCGCCATGGAGGCACAAAATCAGGTAATATTTCTGATAAGGAATTGCAGAGCTATTTTGAAAGTCATAAAAACGATTATGCGTGGGATTTGCCTCATTTTAAAGGAGGAGTGATACATTGTTTGAATAAGAAAGTAGCTTCAAAGCTGAAAAAGAGGCTGAAAAAATGCCCCTTAAATAAATGGAATGAGGAAATTTCCGCTTTTTCTCAGGAGAATCCGGAATGGAAGGTCGTTGTAGAAACAGGTTTGTTTCAGATTGGTACAAATCCTTATGTAGATAAGCTGGCTTTTAAATGCGGACATTTCACTCCTCGTACGGATTTACCTTATGCTTTTGTATTGGGAAAACGCCTGAAGAAAGGGCCGGAAGACTTTCAGGATGTGCGCAATGAAGTGCAGCGTGATTATCGTTTGTGGACGGAGAGAACACAAATGGAAGAGTTAAAGCGAGGCTTCAGGATTGAAATTAACCAAGACATTTTAAAAACCGTTAATTGTAGCGGAAAAAAGTAATTAATGCCGTATCTTCGTCCTTTGTAATGTAATGGACCAAAACAAATCAAATAGACAGAAAATGAATAAATTGATTATGACTGGTGTCTTGGCTGTTTTGCTTGCCTTGACAGGAACAGTACCCGCCGTGGCACAAGATAATGTGATTGATGAAGTGGTGTGGGTTGTCGGCGATGAAGCTATTCTGAAATCAGACGTGGAGAATGAGCGTTTGAATGCACAGTATGAAGGTCGCCGTTTTGATGGTGATCCCTATTGTGTGATACCAGAAGAATTGGCTGTGCAGAAACTTTTTCTTCACCAGGCTGAGATAGATAGTATTGAGGTAAGCGATCAGGAGGTTCTGCAGCAAGTAGAATCACGAATTTCATGGTTGACTGAACAGATTGGTTCAAAAGAAAAACTCGAAGAATATTACAATAAAACTTCTACCCAGATACGTGAAATGTTGCGTGAGAATATTCGTGACGGATTGACGGTGCAGGAAATGCAGAAGAAGATTGTAGGAGACATCAAGTTGACTCCTGCGGAAGTGCGCAACTATTTTAGTAAGCTTCCTCAGGACAGTATTCCTTTTGTGCCTACTCAGGTAGAGGTGCAGATTATTACCAGAGAGCCTAAGATTAAGGAAGAAGAAATCGAACGTGTAAAGAAAGAACTGCGTGATTTTACAGACCGTATCAATAAGGGAGAAACTACTTTCTCTACGTTGGCACGTATGTATTCTGAAGACCCGGGTTCTGCTCGTCGTGGAGGAGAATATGGCTTTACAGGTCGTGGAGAATTGACTCCGGAGTTTGCCAATGTGGTATTTAACCTGACTGACCCGAAGAAGATTTCAAAAGTGTTTGAAACAGAATATGGTTATCATATTGCTCAGCTGATTGAAAAGCGTGGCGACCGTGTAAGCTATCGCCATATTTTGATTAAGCCTCGTGTAGATGAAAAAGAAATTGAAGCCGAATTGAATAAACTGGATACATTGGCCAATGACATCCGAAAAGGAAAAGTTACTTTTGATGAAGCGGCTACATGGGTATCTCAGGATAAAGATACACGTAACAATCACGGTTTGCTGGCTAACCCGCAGACTTCTACTTCTCGTTTTGAAATGCAGCAGCTGGCTGGCTTGATTTCTCAGGAAGTCGCAAAGACCGTAGAGGGAATGCAGATTGGCGAAGTCTCCAAACCTTTTACAATGATTAATGCAAAAGGAAAAGAAGTGTGTGCTATCGTAAAATTGAAAAATCGTATTGACGGACATAAAGCTACAATCTCAGAAGACTATCAGCGTCTGAAAGACATTGTTACAGCCAACCGTAGTGAAGAGAAACTGCAGAAGTGGATTGTGGAAAAACAAAAAAATACTTACGTGCGTATCAACCCGTCTTGGCGTAAGTGCGATTTTAAATATCCGGGATGGATTAAACAGTGATGAGAAAGTCTGCAATTTTTTTGTTTTTTGTAGCATTTTGCCTGACCATTCTTGGCTTGTCGGCACAAGGGGGGATAGCTGTCTCTCCACAGACGGCGCGCCCGAAAACGGAGGCTGAGGGGAAACAAAAGCCAGAGGATTCCAAACAGCGTCCGGTAGCTAAAAGCAAAGTCTATCTGTTGCATTCCGATTTGTTGCGCAAGGATGCAACCCATCCGGACGCACAGATTGTAACCGGGAATGTGAGGTTTCGTCATGATAGTGTGTACATGTATTGCGACAGTGCATGTTACTACGATAAGGTTAGCAGCTTTGAGGCTTTTGGTAATGTGAAAATGGTGCAGGGAGATACGCTGTTTCTTTATGGCGACCGGTTGTACTATGATGGATTGACACAGATTGCAGAGATGCGTTGTAATGTCCGGATGGAGAATCGTACGACTACCTTGCTGACTGATAGCTTGAATTATGACCGGGTCTACAACTTGGGATATTTCTTTGATGGGGGAACCTTGATGGATGAGCAGAATGTGCTGATCTCCGAGTGGGGAGAATATAGTCCTCAGACCAAGCAATCCGTATTTAATTACAATGTGAAGCTGGTTAATCCTCAGTTTACACTGACGTCGGATACCTTACGCTATAATACGGCTTCGAAGGTGGCTGATATTGTCGGCCCTTCGGATATCTGGAGCGATGCCAATCACATTTATTCTGAAAAGGGAACTTATAATACCGTAACGGGTAAAGCCGATTTGTATGACCGTTCTGTGCTTACCAATCAGGGAAAACAGCTGACTGGTGATACGCTTTTCTACGACCGTAACACCGGCGTGGGAGAGGTTTTCAGTCGGATGGTGATGACGGATACAATCAACCGGAACATGCTTACCGGAGAATATGGCTATTATAACGAGCAGACAGACTATGCCTTTGCTACGGATAGTGCCGTAGCTATAGACTATTCTCAGGGTGATAGTTTGTTCCTTCATGCAGATACTCTGCTGATGGAAACTTTCCATCAGAATACCGATTCCATGTTCCGTGAAATGAGAGCCTTCCATAAAGTACGTTTTTATCGTACTGATGTGCAGGGTACGGCCGATTCGTTAGTTTTTTCCACAGTGGACAGTTGTCTTACGATGTATCGTGACCCGATTATCTGGAACAAGAACCAGCAGCTTTTAGGCGAAGTAATAAAAGTCTATATGAACGACAGTACAATTGACTGGTCGCACATCATAGGGCAGGCACTTTCGGTAGAACGTGTGGATTCAACGATTTATAACCAGGTGACGGGAAAAGAGATGAAGTCCTATTTCACGAACGGAGAAATGCGAAAGACAGAAGTGATAGGTTCCGTACGAGTAGTTTATTATCCGATGGACTCCGACAGTACGCTGATAGGAATGAATGTATCTGAAACCAGTAAACTGGAAATCTATCTGCAAGACCGTAAGATAGAACGCATGGTGATGAGCCCCAAATCCAATGGCGTGTTGTATCCGATGTCGCAGATTCCTGCCGGAAAAGACCGTCTAGAGAATTTTGTGTGGTTTGATTACATTCGTCCGCTCAACAAAGCCGACATCTTTAATTGGAGAGAAAAACGGGTGGAAGACCAGTTGAAGAAAAATGTACGTGGCCCGGTCGTTTTGCCGAATGCCCGATTGTTTGAAAATAAGAAGGAGGAATAATATATGGGAATGTTTACAATGAGAAAGCCTCGCGGATTCCGTCATGAATACATTTATGTGGATGAACGCAAGGAAAAACTGCAGAAAATAGAAGAGACAGCCAAACGTGAACTGGGAATGCTTCCTCCTAAAGAGTTTAATCCGGAAGACATTCGTGGTAAGTTTGTAGAAGGTACTACCTATCTGAAGCGTCGCAAGGAAAGCGGACGTAAACCTCTGAGTTACGGAGCCATGTTTGTGGCTATTGTGGTATTGCTATATATTTTACATTATCTGATTACAGGAGAATTTACACTATGACATCGGGAGATGTAATCCGTTTGTTGCCGGATTCTGTAGCCAATCAGATTGCGGCAGGAGAAGTCATACAGCGTCCGGCTTCTGTGATAAAGGAGCTGGTGGAGAATGCTGTAGATGCCGGAGCAAAAAATATAGAAGTGCTGGTGACGGATGCCGGAAAAACATGTATACGTGTCATTGATGACGGACGAGGTATGTCGGAAACGGATGCCCGTATGGCTTTTGAACGTCATGCCACTTCCAAGATTCGGGAGGCGGCCGATTTGTTTGCCCTTCATACCATGGGCTTTCGTGGAGAGGCTTTGGCTTCCATCGCTGCCGTAGCACAGGTGGAACTGAAAACTTGTTCCAGTGACGACGGATTAGGTACTTTCATTCAGATTTCCGGTTCCCAGGTAGAAAAGCAGGAGGCAGTAGCCTGCCAGCGAGGCAGTGACTTCTCTGTGAAAAATCTGTTCTTCAATGTACCTGCCCGTCGGAAGTTCCTGAAATCCAATCAAACGGAGTTAAGTAACATTGTAGCTGAATTCGAACGTATTGTGCTGGTCAATCCCGATATATCTTTTGTGCTGAGTCATAATGGCACCGAGATGCTGAATTTGCCGGCCATTCCTTTGCGGCAGCGCATTATGGGAGTATTTGGCAAAAAACTGAATCAGGAACTGCTTTCATTGAACATTGATACGACCATGGTGAAAATACATGGATATATCGGTCGTCCTGAATCGGCCCGTAAGAAAGGGGCACGCCAGTTCTTCTTTGTGAATGGTCGTTATATGCGCCATCCTTATTTTCATAAAGCTGTATCCAGTGCGTACGACAACCTGATTCCGGTGGGTGAACAAGTCTCTTATTTCATTTATTTCGAAGTGGAACCTTCGGATATAGATGTCAATATACACCCTACCAAGACAGAAATCAAGTTTGAGAATGAACAAGCCGTGTGGCAGATTCTTTCGGCTGCAGTCAAAGAGACGTTAGGACGTTTCAATGCGGTACCTTCGATTGATTTTGATACAGAAGGTATGCCCGATATTCCTGCCTTTGAGAATTCTCCTTACACGGTGGCACCTCCTCAAACCAGTTTTGACCCTTCTTATAATCCGTTTAATACAGCGGCAGTGCCTCCTTCTGCTTACTCTTCTGCATCGACAACCAATAAAGAAACGGAGAGAGAAAGCTTCGGACAGGATGTGCGAGAATGGAGTGCGTCTACAGGTACCTCTGTACGTTCTTCCATGAATAAAGGCGGAATGCCGGATTTTGGCAGGAGCGGAAATTATACTCCTTCGTTTGGCAGCCACAAAAATCGGGTAGAGTGGGAGCCTTTGTTTGAAGGACTGGAACGCACTTCATCGGAACCGGATATTCAACCGGAAGAAGAAGTACGACCGTTTTTCCCGGAGTCAACCGACTGGGGACAGACTTCTCAAGAAGATGCCGTTGTTCCCTCGTTCTCTGGTGAGGAAAACGAGAAGCAGCCTCAGGAAAATTCCATGCGTCACTATCAGTATAAAGGGAGCTATATTCTGACTTCTGTAAAGTCCGGGTTGATGATTATTAATCAGCAGCGAGCACATATTCGTATCCTTTTCGACCGCTATATGGCGCAGATAGAAAATCGGAAGAATGCTTCCCAGCGAATGCTCTTCCCGGATATGGTGCATTTCTCTCCTTCTGAGGTACCTGTACTGGAGGAGTTCATGGACGATTTGAATGCCTTGGGATTTGACCTTAGCAGTCTGGGAGGAGGAACCTATTCTATTAACGGTATTCCAGCCGGAATTGAAGGACTGAATCCGGAAAAGCTGGTTACAGATATGGTACAGACGGCGATTGAAAAAGGTTGTAAAGTGAAGGAAGAAGTACAAAGTATGCTTGCACTTTCATTGGCAAAAGCAGCAGCCATTGTACCGGGACAGGTTCTGACCGATGAGGAAATGAATCGTCTGGTCGATGATTTGTTTGCCGTATCTACTCCAAACTATACGCCAGATGGAAAGACTGTACTGGCCGTATTGAAAGAAGATGATTTGGAGAAGATGTTTAAATGATAGAAATTCTACGAATAATACAATGTGTAATCCGGGTTCTCTAAAACGAGTAATCCGGATTTTTTTATTTGTATGCGCTTATTCTAGATTTCATTTTTTGCAACAAACCTGGTTTTTATCTATCAGAAAGTCTCAAAAAGGAAAATCTGAACAGCTCCTCCTCTTTTATGAATAATCGTGTAAGAGCTTGACATACTACCTTTGCTTCAGATTAAGAAACGAGAAAAATGAAGCAATTAGTAGTTATTTTTACACTGTGGTTGGCGTGGATGCCTGTCGGGGCACAGAAGACGCTGACATTAGAGGAATGCCTGAAATTAGGCATTGAAAATAATCTCTCGCTGGAAGGAAGCCGCAATGAGATGCGGAAAGCCAAACATCTTCTTAGCGAGAATCGTGCGAAACTGTGGCCGCAAATCAGTGCGGTGGCGGGCTTCAATGACAATTTTAATCCACCGGTATCTGTCACCGACGGGTCAGCCTATGGAAATCTGTACAATGTGACTAAAACTTTGCAGTACAATGCATCGGCAGGATTGCAGTTGCAGATGCCACTTTACAATCAGACGGTGTATACGGCAGTAGATATTGCCCGCACCCTGAATGAATTGAACCGTCTGTCGTATGAAAAGGCACGTGAGGACCTGATGATGCAAATCAGCAAAATGTATTATCTGGGACAGAATACTATGGAACAGCTGACACTCATTCAGGAGAACATGGTGCGGTTGCGGGAGTTGCGTGACATCACTTTGGCATTCTTTGACAATGGGATGGCCATGGAGGTGGATGTAAAGCGTGTCAACATTAACTTGGAAAACCAGCAGGTGCAGTATGACAATGCAAAGTCTATGCTGGTGCAGCAGTTGAATCTCTTGAAATATGTGATGGACTATCCTGCGGATGAAGAAATTACACTGACTCCTGTAGATACAGAAAGGATACAGTTGGCTTCGCTGACCGGGCTTCGCGGCGATTTGTATGAATTGCAACTCTTGCAATCACAGGAGAAACTGGCCGGGCAGCAAAAGGATTTGATTCGTCAGGGCTACCTTCCTTCGTTGACACTGACCGGAAGCTGGATGTATTCAGCATATACGGATAAGGCCCGTCACTGGTTCCATTCCGGACCTTCCAATCACTGGTATCCTTCTACCGGATTGGGGATTACACTTCGTGTACCGATATTCGACGGTTTTGACAAGCGGGCACGTATCCGGAAAGCTCAGATTGACCAGGAAAATGCAAAACTGAATTATGAGAATACGCTCAAGAATATGCAGACGCAGTATCTGAATGCTACAAACGAACTGATGAACAACCAGCGTAACTTTAAAAAGCAGAAAGACAATTATCTGCTGGCAGAAGATGTGTATCAGGTTACGACCGACCGGTATCGGGAGGGAATCGCTTCCATGACCGAGGTTTTGCAGGACGAGATGCGCATGAGCGAGGCGCAGAATAATTACCTCAGTGCACACTACAACTATCAGGTGGCTAATCTTGCCCTATTGAAGCTGACAGGACAGATGGACCGCTTGTTACAAGGAAATTAAACTCATTAAATCATTTAAAATTCAGAGAATATGGAAACTCAGTATACTAATCATACACTTCAGGAAAAGGCTTTGAAATTAAAGAAACAACGTCGTCGCCAGATTCTGGCCAGTCTTTTAGGCATCGCTATCCTTGCATGGGGAATTGTAGAAGTGGCTTGTCTGTTTTTAGATTACAAGCATACCGAAACAAGCAACGATGCACAAATTGAGCAGTATAATTCTCCGGTCAATCTGAGGGCCTCGGGTTATATCAAGAAAATCTATTTTACGGAACATCAGGATGTACGTAAAGGAGATACCTTACTAGTGCTCGATGACCGTGAATATCGTATTCGTGTGATGGAAGCTGAGGCTGCCTTAAAGGATGCTTTGGCAGGTGCTACCGTGATAGATGCTACTTTGCAGACCACACAGAACTCCGCTTCGGTTTATGAAGCTTCGATTGCCGAGATTGAAATTCGTCTGGCTAAACTGGAGAAAGATCGTCAGCGTTACGAGAATCTGGTAAAACGGAATGCAGCTACTCCTATTCAGCTGGAACAGATTGAAACGGAATATGAGGCTACCCGTAAGAAACTGGAAGCAACCAAGCGTCAGCAGCGGGCTGCTATGTCGGGAGTGAAAGAGGTTTCCAATCGCAGAGAAAGCACGGAGGCTGCCATACAGCGTGCAACGGCTGCATTAGAGATGGCACGCCTGAATCTCTCTTATACCGTGGTAGTGGCTCCTTGTGATGGAAAATTAGGGCGGAGAACCTTGGAGGAGGGACAGTATATTACTGCCGGACAGACGGTGACCTATATCCTTCCGGATACACAGAAATGGGTGATTGCGAATTACAAGGAAACGCAGGTCGAGAATCTGAAGGTAGGGCAGGAAGTACGTATTTCTGTCGATGCTATCAGTGACCGCGAGTTTACCGGAAAGATTACGGCCATATCCGGAGCTACGGGTTCCAAATATTCTCTGGTGCCTACCGACAATTCAGCCGGAAACTTTGTCAAGATTCAACAGCGTATTCCGGTACGAATTGAATTCACCGACTTATCCAAGGAGGACAATGACCGTCTGGCTGCCGGTATGATGGTAGTGGTGAAAGCCAAATTGTAAACCGATTTTTTGCAAGTTTTTCCAAAAGAGTAGAATTATGCCTTCGCTTCCTAAAAATTATCCGTTTTATAACTGGGTACCCAAGCCGTTGGGTATACTGATTCTGATACTGCTGTTTGTGCCTATACTGACGGCCAGCGGGGTGTATACGGCCAATAGCGGAGAGATGCTGAGCGGACTGGGCATCCAGTCGGAGCATATTCAGTTCGTCAGCTTTCTTACTTCTGTGGGTATGGCAGCTTTTTCTCCGTTCTTTTACGGCCTGGTTTGTCTGCGCCGGGAGAAGATGATGTGTATCGTAGGGTTCTCTTTGCTTTATATCCTGAGTTACATTTGTGCCAAGACCGACAGTATTTACCTGTTGGCCGTGTGTAGTGTGGTGATGGGTTTTTTACGAATGGTGCTGATGATGGTCAATCTTTTTACGCTGATTAAGTATGCGTTTGGGATGGAGGCTACCCGTAACATTACACCCGGAAATGATCCGGTAGACGAAGAAGGCTGGGACAAGCTGGACCGTGAGAAGAGTACCAGTATGCCTACTATCTATTTGTTTTTCATGATTCTGGGGCAGTTGGGTACTTCACTTACCGCATGGCTGGCCTACGAATATGAATGGCAGTATGTGTATTATTTCATGATGGGAGCTTTACTGCTTTCTATTTTGGTGGTATTTGTTACCATGCCTTATCACAAGTATTCCACCCGTCGTTTTCCCATTACCTTCCGTAAATTCGGCAGTGTGGTGATATTTTGCCTGATGTGCGCTTCGGTAGTGTATGTACTGGTGTATGGAAAAGTACTCGACTGGTATGATGACCCTTCTATCTGCTGGGCTACGGTGAGTGCCGTATGCTTTACAGCCATGTTTATTTATATGGAGAAAAGACAGTATTCTCCCTATTTCCTGATGGACATTTTCAAGTTGAGCTCCATTCGGATGGGAATTCTGCTCTTCCTACTGCTGATGATATTCAATTCCAGTGCCATGTTTGTCAACGTGTTTACGGGAGTAGGCATGAAGATAGACAACTGGCAGAATGCTTCCTTGGGCAATTGGACCATGCTGGGGTATTTTATCGGTTGCATCATTGCCGTCATGTTGGGTAGCAGGGGAGTACATCTGAAGTATCTTTTTTCCCTTGGTTTTGTGTTGATAGGTATTTCGGCTTTATTCATGTATTTTGAGGTACAGACTTCCGGCTTGTATGAGCGGATGAAGTATCCGGTCATTATCCGTGCCACGGGAATGATGCTTCTGTATTCACTGACGGCTGTACATGCTAACCAGCGGATGCCGTATAAATACTTGTCTACCTGGATTTGCATTATGCTGACCGTCCGTATGGTCATGGGCCCCAGCATCGGTACGGCACTTTATACCAACGTGATGCAGCATCGTCAGCAACATTACGTCACTCGTTTTGCGCAAGACCGTGACTTGTTGAATCCCGAAGTAGCGGCTTCTTATTCGCAGACAGTAAAGGGGATGCAATATCAGGGAAAGAGTGAACAGGAAGCCGAACAGATGGCTGCCATGTCGGCAAAGGGAAGCGTGCAGGTACAGGCTACTTTGTCAGCCGTTAAGGAAATGTCGGGTTGGACTTTCTATGGCTGCATGGCATGTGCGGTCTTTTTCTTGCTGTTTCCTTGGAGGAAAAGAAAACTGGAGCCGTATGCTGCTACAGTATCTTAAAAAAGAAGTTGTGACGTCACGGCGGGACTTTTCGTTTCTTAATCTATATTTTCAGCGGGGAATAATCACGTGTAAGTACCTGCCGTGACGTTTTTTTGTATATCTTAGCGCAGTATGCAAAAGAAACAACTTTAATTTGCGGTCATGATTTCACAAACAGAGCGCTTGAAGCGTCTGAACCAGATGCTGGTAGAGCGAAGGGATATTTGCTGTTCGGAAGGAAGTGTGGACGCTTTCCCGGCTGTATTACAAAAAAACTTCCAGATGGAATACCTTGGGCTGATAGTCTGTAAACAGGGAGAATTCCAGTTTACTTTAAATCAGAAGCCTTTTGTGGCAAAAGCTGGGGAAACGATTTTTCTGTATGAGGCTGCCATTTTCTGTGCCGGCTCGTGCACGGCCGATTTGCGTATAGATGTTTTATTTTACCGTATTAACCTTATCCGGGACTTATTGGGAAGTTCGGTGATGGCCATGCACCTTTATGCCACATTAACTCCGCAGCCTTGTTATGTATGGTCTACGGGTGAGGAAGAAGATATAGCCCGCTATATTTCTCTGATAAGCAGGTATCGGCATACTACAAACAATCCGTTTGACAGCCATGAACGTAAGTTACTGCTGCTGGCTTTGACTTATAGGCTCTGTTCCATCTATAGTCGGAGATTGATGGAAGAAAATCAAGTGGCCGGGCATAAGATTGATACATTTATCCAGCTCATCCGGTTGGTGGAGCGATATTACAAGCAAGAGAGGGGAGTTGCCTTTTATGCTGACAAACTTTGTCTGTCTCCTAAATATTTGTCTGCGCTGTCAAAATCCGTATGCGGATATACAGTGCAGGAACTGGTGTTCCGTGCCATTATTCGCCGGAGCATGTTGCTGTTGAAGAATTCCAACATGACTATTCAGGAAATCTCGAATGAATTTCATTTTCCCAATGCCTCCGCATTTGGTACATTCTTCAAGAAGGAAACCGGTCTTTCTCCTTTACATTATCGTTGTGCGGAAGAAAACTCACTCTCAGACATGTGAATGAAGCCGTTTTTATCGTTTTTTCAAGTGATTTTCAGACTACTTGAAAACGTCTTTGCGTTCAGACAAAAACGCCCTTGTGTTTAAGGTAAAACGTCCTTGCGTTTTACTTCAAATGCACTTGCGTTTTAGATCAAACGCACTTGCGTTTTTTTTCGAGAGAAAAAGTGAATAAAAAAGCCGCCCCTGAATAGGACGGCTTTTTATGTATATGAATTTGTATGAATCAGAATCCCAGTCCAGTTACATGATTAAGCAGTTCATACACTCCACTGCAGATTCCTAATACAATGACTCCGATAAGGCAGATAAACAGACCTGTACGGGCCAGAGCCGGTGTGCGGAATGTGGCTACCGGAGCATCGTTTGGAGTGATGTACATGGCTTTCACAATCAGCAGGTAATAGTAGAGTGAAATAATCGTATTTACCAATGCCAGGAACACTACCAGCCAGTGGCCGCTGTGGAAAGCAGAGGCAAAGACGAAGAATTTAGAGAAGAATCCGGCAAACGGAGGGATACCGGCCAGTGAGAACAGCGCCAGTGTCATGACGAAGCTCAGGCGTGGGTTGGTCTTGTACAATCCGTTGTAGGTACTTCTGTCCACCTTTCCTCCGGTGTGCTGCTCTATGGTGCTGATGACACCGAACACAGCCAGGTTGGCTACGATATAGACCACGATGTAGTACACCAGTGAAGCCATTCCCTGTTCATTTCCTCCCAATACAGCCAGCATGATATAACCGGCCTGTGAGATACTACTGTAAGCCATGAAGCGTTTCAAGTCTTCCTGAAGGATGGCAAAGATGTTGGCAATAGTGATGGTGACCACAATGACGATGCTCAGCAAGAGACTCCAGTCGGCTACCATCTGTCCGAATACTTTTATCAGGATGCTCATCAGAGCGAAAGCGGCTGCACCTTTGGAGATGACTGACAGGTAAGCCGATACATTGGTCGGAGCTCCCTGATAGGTATCGGGTGTCCACATGTGGAAGGGCACGAGACTCAGCTTGAAGCCCAGTCCGGCAAAGAAGAATACCATCGCCATTACCTGAAGCGGGGTTCCGGTCAGGGCTGTGGTGATATCGGCAAAGTAAGTGGTACCGGTTGTACCGTATACCATGGAGATACCATAAAGCATCAGGGCAGAAGAGAACATGGAGTTCAGGATAAATTTGGCTCCTGCTTCTGCACTGTGATGGCGGTATTTGTCGAAAGCCACCAGACAGGCCATCGGGATGCTGGCCAGTTCCAAGCCTACGTAGAACAGGATGAAGCTGCCTGCGCTGACCATGAAATACATGCCCAGCAGCGTGCTGAGTGTCAGCATATAGAATTCTCCGGCTTTGTGACGGGTATCTTCTCGTGAGAGCCATTCACCCGACTGCAGGAATACGAGCAGCGTGCCGGCAGTCAGTATGGTTTTTACAACAGATGCCATTTGGCTGGCATGATACATTCCTCCAAAGGCTTCTCCGCTGGTAGGTACAATGTTTAAGACCAGTTGTACGACCATCAGTGTGCAGGCAAGAGTCTGAAGTGGCTTGTGATTAGGCATTTTCAGTATCAAGTCTGCCAACAGCATGAAGAGGATAATGGCGACCAGGCTTATTTCAGCCTGCATGGTTAATAATTCGCTCATATAATTTCTTTTAGTTTATTCAGGTTATCGGATAAGTTGGCTGATAATAGGTTCTACGCTTCCGCTGATGACATTGCTAACCCAGTAAGGAGCAAGTCCCAGTCCGGCTACAGCTATAATCAGGCAGATTACGGCAAAACGTTCGTCCCAGGTAGCGTCGGTCAGTTTCAGGTGTTCCGGATTCTGACAGGTGCCATACAGGATTTTTCCTACTACACGCAGGATGTACACGGCCGTGATGACAATACTCATCGTGGCGATGATGGTACAAGTGCGGTGGAACAGGTCCGGATTCTGGAATGAACCTACGAATACGGTCATTTCAGCCACGAAACCGCTCAGACCAGGCAGACCTAAGTTGGCCAGCCCGGCAATGACATAACCTACGGCCAGGAAAGGCATGATTTTCATCAGTCCACTCAGCTGGCGGATGTCACGGGTGTGTGTACGACCGTAAATCATACCGATAAGGGCAAAGAACAAGGCGGTCATCAAGCCGTGGCTTAACATCTGCAGGATGGCACCGGTAGCACTTACACGCGTCATCATCAGCAAAGCGAATAATACCAGTCCGCAGTGGCTTACAGAAGAGTAGGCGTTGATGTATTTTAAGTCGGTCTGTACTACGGCACTGAACGCTCCGTACACTACAGAAATGGTGGTCAGTACCAGGAAGAAATCACCCCAGATAGCGGCACCGGTCGGCATCAGGTACATGGCAATACGGAAACATCCGTAACCTCCTAATTTCATCAACACACCGGCGTGCAGCATACTTACGGCTGTCGGGGCAGAAGCATGACCGTCGGGGCTCCATGTGTGGAAGGGGAACAAGGCACCCAGCACACCGAATCCTAAAAAGACCATCGGGAAGAAGATACGTTGCATTTCGGTCGGTATCTTGTGCTGCACGATTTCCAGAATATTCATGGTCTCGGCTCCGGCTCCATAGTAGATGCCCAAGATGCCAATCAACAGGAAGGCAGAACCACCCATCAGCATCAAGGTCAGCTTCATGGCAGCATATTCCTTGCGGCCGCTTCCCCATACACCAATCAGCAGGTACATCGGAATCAGGGCCACTTCATAGAACATGAACATGGTGAACAGGTCGGTCGAGATGAAGAACCCGAATACTCCGGTGCTCAGCAGGGTGAACCACAGGAAATATTCTTTGGTGAGCGGCTTTAGCTTCCAGGAAGCAAATGTACCGGTAAATACGATGATGGCACTCAGTAGCAGCATTACTACAGAGATACCGTCTACTCCTACCGAGTAGCAGATGTGAAGCGGGGCATACCATACGATGCTGTCTGTAAAAAGCATTTCAGCTGTAGCTCCCGCATGGCGCTGTCCGATGTAAGACACCGTGAGGTAAGCCGCAAGTGCCAGCAATAAAGTGGAACCGGCCACCATCACTCCTCTGACTTGATTGACGTTGCGGGCAATCCATAGTCCTAACAACATCAGCAGAGGTATCAATACGAAAAGACTTAATATATTCATAAGCGTATAAGTTCTTCTTTTTTAGTTCAACAGCAAGATAATTGTCAGGACAATGATACCTGCCAGGAAATAATGCGTGTAGGTTTGTACCTTTCCACTTTGTATAGGCTGTACGGTTTCTCCGGCTGCGTTGGTACCCCAGGCCATGAAATTCATGAACTGGTCGATGACGTGGCGGTCAAACCATGCCAATGGAGTAGAGATGCAGCGGAAGATGATTTTCTTGGTCACGAACAACCAGATTTCGTCCATGTAGAAACGCTTGTAGGCGGCACGGTGCAGGGTGCTGAAGCGTGTGGCGAGCATGTCGGCCACAGGTTGCTGTTCGCGGGCGTACATCCAGGTAGCCAAGGCAATGGCAATTACGGCAATAGCGATACTTGTACCGGCTACTGTCCAGTCGAGGTGGATGTCGTAGGATTCACCGTTGGCTGAAACGAAATGTCCGAAAGGAATAAAACCGGCTACGATGGTGACCAGTGCCAGGAACATCAGCGGGAAGGTCATGGTCAGCGGACTTTCATGCGGCACGTGGTGTGCATGCAGTTCCTTGTTTTCCTTTCCCCAGAAGATGCAGTAGTACAAACGGAACATATAGAAAGCGGTCATTCCGGCAATGAGGGCCATAATCCATCCCATCACAGGGCTGTACTGGAAGCAGGCAGTCAGGATTTCGTCTTTTGAGAAGAATCCGGAGAACGGAGGGATACCTGCGATGGCCAGACAGGCAATCAGGAAGGTGATGTGGGTAATCGGCATGTATTTGCGCAGACCGCCCATGGTTTCCATTTCGTTGCTGTGTACAGCGTGTATGATGCATCCGGCTCCCAAGAAGAGCAGAGCTTTGAACATGGCGTGTGTGAACAGGTGGAACATACTGGCCATGTAACCTAAACCACCTTCGTGCGGGTTGGCTGCCGTACAAACACCCAATGCCACCATCATGAAACCAATCTGTGAGATGGTAGAGAAAGCCAGTACACGTTTGATGTCACTCTGTGCACAGGCTACGCTGGCGGCATAGAATGCAGTGAATGCACCTACCCAGGCTACCAAGTGGAGTGTGTGCGGTGCAAAGCCGATGAACAAGGGGAACATACGGGCTACCAGATACACTCCGGCTACTACCATGGTAGCGGCATGAATCAGGGCAGATACCGGTGTCGGACCTTCCATGGCATCCGGCAACCAGATGTGCAGCGGGAACATGGCACTCTTTCCGGCACCACCGATGAACATCAGTCCCAATGCCCAGGGAAGTACCATTCCGGCCTGCATCAGGCGTTCGGTTCCAGGGTTGAAGGTGAAAGTCTGCATGTAGTATCCGTAGATAAGGATACCAATCAGGAAGCCCAAGTCAGCAAAACGGGTAACGATAAAGGCCTTCTTGCTGGCAGCGATTGCTTCCGGTTTGGTATAGTAGAAACCAATAAGCAGATAGGAAGACACACCTACTAGTTCCCAGAACACATACATCTGGAAAATGTTGGTAGCTACCACCAGGCCTAACATAGAGAAGGTAAACAACGACAGAAAAGCGTAGTACCGCTGGAAGCCGACTTCACCTTTCATGTAGCCGAAAGAATAGATATGTACCATCAGTGACACCGTGGAAATAACCACCAGCATCATGACGGAAATCGGGTCGAGCAAAATGCCCATGTCGATATGAAGGGAGGAAGTGAACGGCAGCCATTCAATGTTCCACGGAGTCAGCGTAGGGTAGAGGCCTTCGGCAGTGCGTGGAGCAGAGAAATAATTGAATGCCGTCAGATAGCTCAGCACGGCTACCGCTCCTAACGATAGGGTACCGATTGTGCCTGCTACGCGATGAGGCATTTTCATGCCGGCCAATGCCAGAACCAGGAAGCTCAGCACCGGGAGGGCAAGTATCAGAATTGTATAATCCATAAGCAATTGAATAAAATGTGAGAAAGTTATCCTTTCAAGTCAGTAATATCATCGGTAAGCACCTGTTTCAGGTTGCGATACACATTAATAATGATGGCAATGGCTACAGCCGTTTCAGCTGCGGCAATGGCTATGCCGAACAGGCTGAAGAAATGGCCTTCCAGTTGTCCGGGGAAAAGATAACGGTTGAATACCGCGAAATTGATGTTGGTTGCATTAAGCATCAATTCTACCGAAATCAGCAAAGCCAGCAAGTTTTTGCGGGTAAAGAATCCGTAGATGCCGCAAAACAACATGACGGTACTGATGACGAGGTAGTGAACTACATGAATTTCTATTTCCATAATCTTACTGTGTTATTTTTGTTTACGTGCAATCAGTATCGCACCAATCATACAAGCTAAGAGCAATACACTGACTACCTCAAATGGTAATACAAACTGGTATTTCCCTGTACCAATCAAGGCATGTCCGATGTTTTCTACCGGAAGTTCTACTCCCTGCGGAATCAGATTCAGGGCAAATCCGTTGGTCATAACTAAGAAAAGCACGAGAGCTGCACCGATAACAATGGTCAGCAATACACTGATGAGCTTGGCGCGGTTTATCTTGTACTTCATATTCTTGTCCGACTGGGTCAGCAGGATGGAGAATACATACAGCACCACGATACCTCCGGCGTAAACCATCAGCTGTACGGCGCTCAGGAAGGTATAGCCCAGGATTCCGTAGATGGCTCCCGTACCTAAAAGAACGAACAGCAGATAAGTAGCGGCACGCAGGATTTTTCCTGTAGTGACAGCTAAAATGGAACAAGCAATGATACAGGCTCCTACGATATAAAATACGATTTCTTGAAGTGATATATTCATATCCGTTTCGTTTTATTTATTTCTTGTTCAGTGTCATGACGAGTTTTTCTTTCTGGAATACTGCATTCTCAAAGTCATTCGTAAACTGAATGGCATTGTGAGGGCAGGCATTGACGCACAGCATGCAGAACATGCAAGAGCCTAAATTGTACTCGTATTTCACCAGGAATTTTTTCTTTTTACCGTCTTCTGTCTCACGCATTTCCGTGGTCAGCCGGATGGTGCCGTTCGGGCAGCTCATCTGACAAAGTCCGCAGGCAATGCAATGGTGATTTCCTTCTTCATCCACCGGCATCACCAGCATGGCCCGGTGACGTTCCGGAATGTGAAGTGTAGTATGGCGGTTTTCAGGATACTGTTCGGTAATTTTCTTCTGGCAGAATACCTTCATGGAAGTGCGCATACCTACCAGCAGACTCTTGACTCCACCGACATATCCTTTTAAATATTCTTTAAATCCATTCATAGTCAAAAATTTTTAATCAAAATGTCAGACCAAATACTTTGCATACGGTCATTAATAACAATACGACCAGCGAGAGCGGCATCAGGTATTTCCATTCCAGTGTCAGTACCTGGTCGATACGCAAACGGGGGAAGGTCCAGCGAATCCACATGAGCAGGAAGACGATGAAGAAGGTCTTTCCAATGAACCATACAAATCCGGGGATGTAGTCCATCACCATGTTCAGTCCGTCGAGTCCGGCAATGTGCAAGGGCATCCAGCCTCCCAAAAACAAAGTGGTGGCGATACCGGCCGTAATGAACAAGTTCAAGTATTCGGCCAGATAGAAGAATCCGAAATGCATACCCGAATATTCTGTGTGGTATCCGGCAGTCAACTCCTGTTCTGCTTCTGCCAAGTCGAACGGACCACGGTTGGCTTCCGCGTTTCCGGCAATCAGGTAGATGATGAAAGCCATGATGGCAGGAATGTGTCCTTTGAAAATGTTCCATCCGTTGGCCTGACCTTCTACGATGGTCTGAATATCCATGGCACCACTCATTACGACCATGGTCAGTACGCTGAGGCCGATAGAAAGCTCGTAGCTGATAATCATGGCTCCACTTCGTACGGCACCGATCAATGTATATTTACTGTTACTACTCCATCCGGCCAGCAAAATACCCAATACACTGATGGAAGAAGCTGCCAGCACAAAGAAGATACCGATGTTCATGTGAAGGATTTCTCCACCTTTATTCCATGGAAGACAAGAGAATGTCAGAATGGAAGCAAGAATTACCAGGAACGGAGCCAAAGCATAAAGAAAATGGTCGGAATGCTTCAGGCTGATGATTTCTTTGGTAAGGATTTTCAATACGTCGGCAGGTACTTGCAGCAAACCTCCTTTTCCTCCTACACGGTTCGGACCGATACGGCACTGGAAAGCCGCACAGACTTTACGTTCCATGTAGATAAGAATGATGGCCAGTACCGCGTACATGACGAGGATAAATACTCCCACAACGAGTCCTTCCAATGTCAGTGCCAGCCATTCAGGCATTACACTGCAAAGGAATGCATGAATCTGCATGAGCAGCGGGCTGAGATTATAATAATCTAAAAACATAATTCTTTTATTTTTTCAGTTTTCTGTAATGATTGTTCCTCTGTTTGTGTGGAGATTAACGGTCAATGTCAGGGATGACAAAGTCGAGTGTACCTCCAATGGCAATTAAGTCGGCAATTTTAGTTCCACGGCAAACGGTATCCATGGCGTGAACCAACGGAAGTCCGGTGGAACGGTAGTGCAGACGGTAAGGAACTTTATCACCATGGCTTTCCAATACCACGTCAAATTCTCCACGACTGGTTTCTACCGATGAGGTGAACACACCTTCCGGCAACTTGATGATGGGTTTGGTCTTGGCACGGAATTCTCCTTCCGGAATATTGTCAATCAGTTGCTCGATGATATGGCAAGACTCCATGATTTCGTCCATACGTACCATGTAGCGGGCAAAGGAATCACCTTCCGTGTACACAATCTCCTTGAAGTCCACCTTGTCGTAGAGTGCGTACGGATGATGCTTGCGCACGTCGTTGGCCCATCCGGAAGCACGTCCGGTACCTCCTGTACATCCCAGTGAGATGGCGTCTTCCTTTGACAAGACTCCTACACCTTTCAGACGGGTATCGGCAATGACGTTTGAAGTAAAGATGTCATGATAATCCTGGATTACACTGCGCAGGTGTTTAATAAAGTCTTTCACCTTCTGCTGGAAGGTAGGATGAATGTCAGCCTGTACACCTCCAATCATGTTGTAGTTCTGAATCAGACGGCCTCCGGTAGTTTCTTCAAAAATATCCAGAATCATCTCACGTTCACGGAAACCATAGAAGAAAGGAGTCAGTCCACCCATATCCATGACCAGACAGGAGTAGAACAGCAAGTGTGAATCGATACGCTGTAATTCGTCCATGATGGTACGGATGTACTGGGCACGTTCCGGTACTTCTATTCCGGCAGCTTTTTCAATACACATACACAACGCATGGCGATTCTGGTGAGCACTCAGGTAGTCCAGACGGTCGGTCAAGGCTAATGTCTGCGGGTAGGTGAGGCTTTCGTTCATTTTTTCAATGCCTCGGTGGATATATCCCAGTATCGGGTCAATCTTGCGGATGTTTTCTCCATCGAGCGAAGTACGCATACGCAATACCCCATGTGTAGAAGGGTGCTGCGGACCGATGTTTACTACAAAATCATCTTCTTCAAACACCACGTTCTTACGACCCTCCAGTGTGCCGTCGGGGCGGAGGAAGTATTCATCTGTCATATCGGCATTTTCCTCGTTGTCCATCCGAAGTGGATTGGAGTTCATGTCATAATCCTTTCGCATAGGATAGCCAATCCAGTCTTCACGTAAGAAGATACGGCGCATATCCGGATGATTCAAGAAGCAGATGCCGAAGAAGTCGTATACTTCACGTTCTTTAATCAGAGCCGTTTTCCACAAGTCGCTTACAGTGGGGAGCAATGCCTTTTCGCGGTCTGTTGTTACCGCTTTGAGTGTGGTTCTTGCCCCCGTGCGGGTAGATTCCAGTAAGTAAAGCGCACCTAAGCCTTCTTCACCCCAGTCCATTCCCACGATGTCGCGCAAGAAATCCATGGGATTTTCTTTGTCATTCAGTAATGCCTCAGTTATCTGGTGTAACTTTTCTGCCGGGACTTTTACGACAGTCTCTCCTGTCTGACTGATTTCGGCTTCAGGAATAATGCTTGTTATTTTTTCAATTTCCATTTGCATTTTCTTTTTCGTATGGTTTATTCCTCTTTTTCTTTACGGTTTACTTCTCCTAAGAAGCGCTCCACTTTGATTTTACGTTGAAGCTGCATCATGCCATAGAAGAAAGCTTCCGGTCGGGGAGGACATCCCGGAATGTATACGTCTACCGGAATAATCTTGTCAATACCGTTTACTACGTGGTAAGATTTGATGAAAGGACCTCCGGAGATGGTACATCCACCTACTGCTACTACGTATTTAGGTTCTGCCATCTGGTCATACAGACGTTTCAACACCGGAGCCATTTTGTGTGTGATGGTTCCCAGTACCATGATCATGTCGGCCTGACGAGGAGAGTTTCGGGTTACCTCAAACCCAAAGCGGGCCATATCATAACGGGCTGCGCCAAGCGCCATAAATTCGATGGCACAACAGCTGGTTCCGAAAGTCAGACTCCAGAGCGAATTGCTTCGTCCCCAGTTAATCAGTTCGTCCACTGTTCCCAGTACGATTCCGGCTCCGTCCATGTTCAGACGACGTACCATTTCTTCCAGATAATCATTGTTCTTGAAGTCCTCATACTCCATAGAACGAATAGAGGTAGCTTTTTTTACTTCCATTCAAGAGCTCCTTTCCGCCAGGCGTATGCCAGGCCCAAAATTAAAACTACCAGGAAGAAACCTACACTGACCAGTGCATATACTCCTACCTGGTCTGCCACTACAGCCCAAGGAAAGAGAAATACCGTTTCAATGTCGAACATCAGGAACAAGATTGCAAACAGGTAGTAACCTGCCTTGAATTGTACCCATGATTGTCCACGCGTAGGAATACCACATTCGTACGGTTCTCCCTTCTGCGGATTGAATGACCGTGGAGCAAGTAATTTTGCAATGGTCATTGCTGCCACAACAAGGACGATAGCAGTCAGAATAACAACAATAATAAATGTAAAAAACATATATCTAAGAATTTTTGATGATACATATAGATGACAAACTACTTCCGTTACATCGCAAGCCTCTGTCTGCAATGTATCGGAACAATCTATTTTAAACTGTTCTTAGATAGTATTAAATAAGGATTTTTTTGAGGGTATATAGATAATAGAATTTATCTAATTGTGTATAAGGATGTGTGGAATATACAGAACAGACCAGCCCTAAATGTGTGGGTGGTCTGGAAATGAAGTCTTGTCCAAACGAGAATACCGGCAAGAAAAATTTACCGTCCAGGTTTTTTTGGGTTTGTATGAATAAAATTCTCTGCGGAATATCTGCTTGTCTGTTGGCTATCAGAAAGTCAAGCGTTTTTGAAGGAATATTATCCGGATGCTGGTAGATGAAATCAGCCGATTCGGTTTCCTCTGTGGTATTGTTCTCATTGAGCACGGTGGAATAAAGTGCAAAGAAGTTTGCTCCTACGAGTACGCTCATAAGAGTAATTAGGGATATACAAGCAAAAATCTTCCACTTATTCATGCTAATACCTTCAAAAACGCTGCAAATGTAGCCATTTATTTTGATTCATGAATCTGTATTTTCATTAATTTTTCTTGTCAGGCTGTTTGCTCTGTTTTTAGAAAGGATAACCAATGGCAAAATGAATACCCATTCCGTCCTTGAATTTAGGGATATTATAGTATCCACTCTTTTCGGTATCGTATGGCACATGAAGGGCAAAACCGAAGTCCAGTCTCAGAATCAGGAAGGAAAGGTCATAACGAATTCCTATTCCAGTTCCCAATGCAATGCTGTCAAAGAAATGCCGGAGATTGAATTCTGCACCGGGGCGAGCTTCATCCTTGCGCATAAGCCATACATTTCCTGCATCTAAAAAAGCTGCTCCGTTTAAGTTTCCTCCCATAAAATTTGAAAAGATGCGGAAACGGTATTCCAGGTTGGCTTCCAGTTTGATGTCTCCTGTTTCATCCACGTAGGAATAACCTGAATTATTAGCCGGGTGGAATCTTCCCGGACCGATGGAGCGTACGGTAAAGGCACGAATACTGTTGGCACCTCCCACATAGAACTGTTCGCTATAAGGTGCGATTGTCTTGTTGCCGTATGCCCATATCACTCCTCCCATCAGTCGGGTAGCTAACTGTTGCTTTTCACTGATGTGGTAGGTATATCTTACTTCTGAAGAATATTTCAGGAACTGCGCAAACGGATTTCCCAATAGTTCCTTCTCCTTTTTGCTGAACTTCTGTCCAAAAGCCGCATAAATGACGGATGTCACATTTCCGGCAGAGGTGAGTGAGTTTTCCCACCACACACGGTTCTTTTTCTTCCGGTAGCTGTTGTCGTAAGTAACCGTGTAGGTCAGTGACGGAATGAACTGGTCGTCCAAACTATGGAATAGCATCGGGTTGGCATTGGCAATGGAGTCAAAGCGTGCAGTACGGTGCTGCAAGGTGTTGAACGCCAGGTGAATTGGAGTTACGGTATGCTTGATGCTGCGCTTCGGCTGAAAACTATAGGATACAGTACCTCCAAATGACAACATCTTGAAGTAGCGGGCACGATTCACCTGTTCTGCGTAAATCTTAAAGTTGGTTTCAGACGGGAAACGGAAGGGGTCTACCCGATTTCTAATCCATGGTAAAACCAGTCGTGGAAAATTCAGAGAGAGGGCAGCTCCCAGCTCGTAAGAATTCATCACAGAACTTTCCCCGTCTACAGTAGAACTGGTCTGCCATTCGTATGAACCTTTCAACTCTAAGTTCAAGGAAGCACCCATTCTTTTGAAATTCTTCTTCGAAAGATTGAATTTGGCTCCCGGCCCTGTTTGCTTGGTACTCTTGGTGGTGACATTAAGTTCCAGTTCGCTGTCATAAGGCAGGTCGAACATGGCATTGACCGTAATGTCCAGGGTATCTCTTCCCGGACGAGGAGTGTAGTTGAAGTCATTGTATTTGAACACACCTAATCTGGACAATGCCTGTTGAGTATAGTTCTGGCGTTGTTGAGAATACATTTCTCCACTTTTATAAAGAAAGCGTCGGTGGAGTACCCCATATCGTATGCCCGGCTTTTTCCCTGCATAATTAATGGTGAAATTGTGAAAATTCAATGAATCATTGGGTTGTTCTCCATTATGTCCTACCAGATTGATGCTTGTCTTTCCAATGTAGTAAGTACGCAATCCCTCTTCCGGAATATTATGTTTCTGCACAACTCTTAAGTTGACATAACCGGGACGAATCAATGTGTCGGCCATGAACGTAATGAAGTCAGGGCGATAGAAATAATATCCGTTGTTACGGAATAGTTCTACCAGGCGATTTCTTTCTTCGTCCAGTTTATTGACCGTGAACGCATCTTCTTTTATTAGCAGGCGTTTACTATATGTCGCCTGAATCAGACTGTCTTCCTTGGGCGAAAACCCTACGTAGGTAACGGAGTCTAATTTGTAACGTTGTCCGGTGTATATGGTATAATTTAATTTGGCTTTCTTCGGGTTCTTGGCTGTATCTACTTGCACTGTCACGTTGCCTTGGAAAAAGCCATTTTCACGTAAAACGTTACTTGCTACCTTTGTACGGGTATCAGGGTTAACGGTAGATACATAAATCGGGTCGGCAGCCAGTTTCTTGAAAATCCATTTACCAATACCTTTTTCGTATCGTTCAAACCGGTTATACACCCATAGTCCTAATGGGAAAGGGATACGGAGGTTGGGGCTGCCGAAAAATGAATTGTTCGGTGCCACGTTCAATGCGCCTTGTACTTCTTCCAAAGTAGCTTCTCCATTATCGGCTTCATTGTATCCCACAATTTTAGGAGTCGGTGTACCGATATAGAGCAACTCATCTTCCGGAAGATGCTTGGTTGTGGAACATCCAGTTATGATAAACAACAGAAGTCCTGCCAGTAACAGTTTATTTATTCTTCTCTTCCTCATTTTCATCTTCTTCTTTTTTTTCGACTTCAGGCTGCGGTCTTTTCTTCTTTCTGAAAATAAACAGTTCGCCCACTTTACTAACTTTCTTGCGCAGTACAATACCGGCTCCGGTTTCTATTACTTCTCCATCGAGCACACTTTCGTAGTTCTTATCATGGAAAAGCTTGACGTAGCGAGTACCACTGTTGTCCAGACGATATTCTAATGAGATATTATCAATGAATGACTCGTCCTGCTGCACATTATTGCCGGTGGATACTTTTCCACCAATTACCACTCGGATACGGTTGTTCCAGAATCTCTTGGCAAACTGGAAGTTATAATCCGTAGATGTCTGTCCGGTTTCTTCTCCATTATTGGTTTCTATACCGAAATTCACATCAATGGTCTTGAGGGCACTTCCAGCCACTTTGGAAATCTGGTCTTGTAGGAAAGAGTTCATAACGCTGCTTCCACCGCCACCTCCCAAGGTGCTTCCTTCCGTCAGGTACATACCTGTTACCAGCATGGTTACAGCTACCTTATTCTTTTCTTCAGCCGACATGGATGCCAATTCGTTTTGCATGGTACCGTCATCCGGAGCATCAATGATAAAGGTAAATCCTAAATTCTCCAATGTATTGGTGATATTGACACCCACATCGAAGTTGACCATGCGCGATGCCTGCCCTTCTTGTGCTACTGAAGAACGTATTCTTTCCGTCGCTTTTATACTCATGAGAGGATTCATCGCATTTCCATTCCATTGTATGTAACTTCCGCTTTGAATATGGAAGGTCTTTAACTGGATAATCGGGAGCTGGTATTTCATTTCACCGCTTAGAAGAGAATACCTTCCATTCAGAATGATGTTTCCTTCCGGTGTATATTGGAAAGACAAGTCACCACCTCCTTCAAAGTACATGTAGTTGCTTCCCTTTTCATCCATATTGACACGGCACTGTACCCCCTCGTCTATGTGTAAGGTCATCAGCATGTCAATACCTCCCAGTGAGAGGGCTGGAAGAGCCCTTCTTTGTGCAGAAGTCGTATCGCTGAAGTTGGTGAAGGTTACTGTTTCTCCCAGACGGTCTTCTACGGTCAGCGGAGAATCCTGCAGAATATAGGTAAAGTTACTGTTTCCCAGGATATTCATGTTACCGCGTATATTCATGTTATCGGGTGTACCTTTAAGAGTAGAGTGGAAATCCACGTACAACTTCCCATATACGAGCGACTGTTTGGTCTGCTTGGCATTCAGCAATTCAAAATTGTTGGCATCCATCTTCAGGTTCATTTTCATCTGACTGAAATCTGCCATGTCCACATCCCCGTCAATGGTGAACGGAGTTTTCCCTTTGGTGAATATCTTGAAACGGTTGAATGTAAGCTTGCTGTCCTTGATTTCCACCGGTTTGTTATCAAATCGGAGGTTCAGAGATGCTTGCGGTACGTATACATTTACGCTATCCAGGTTAATTTTTCCGTTCATGAGCGGTTGGGAAGCATTGCCGGACATTTGCATGGTACCGTCAATATCTCCACTCAGCATAGCCATCTTACCCGGAATAAAAGAGTTTGCTATTTCCAGCGGGAAGTGATGCAATGCCATACGTGCATCTATCCGATCCTCTTTTTGTTCTTTCTCTTCAGCCGGGAAGTATGAACCTTCTATACTGATTACTTCATTGTCATTCTGCATGATGAGGCCGTTGATATGCTGTTCACCGGTCTGTTTAGGAAGGTAGACCGCACTCAAAGCCCAGTCGCCCAAAGCTATCCCGTTATATCTGAGCTGGTTGATGCTGTTCTCAAGAGAAATCTGATCCATGCCGTCTTCTGTCTGCACATAATGTGCTTCAGAGTTAATCACGCCCTCGATGTCTGGCATATACGGAATCACTCGTTTGAACTCTCCAATGTTAATCTGAGTCAGGGATAGAGTCAAATCCTGTCGTGCCGTAGAATCTGGGGTAGAATAGAAGTTCAGTCCGGTACGTAAATCGTCATAGATGAACAAATTGGCCATAATCCGTCCATCATCTCTTAGATAAATATAATTATCCGGATTAACCGTAAACTTACGGTACACTAAGATAGGGTCAAATGGGGTAATGTGAAGACTGATTCCACCTTTTTGCAGACCAGCCACCATACCTATATTCACACCACATTCCTTTTTCCCGTTCAAGTATTCAATGGTTGCATTTGCTTTATCAGCTCCTATATCTCCATTCAGTGTTATATCGAAAGCTTCCTGGAATGGTTTGTCATTGGCTATGACTCCACTGTTAAACGAAATCTTATCAGGCTGTTGGGTAGCATTAAAATAGATGGTATCAAGAGCTAAACTATCTGTCTTTAATCCGTAAAGGTTCATTGACGCATTCAATCCTTCTGCAGGGGAGGTGCGTATATTCACATTCATGCGGTTAAAGTTTATCTTTTTGATGGCCAGTGTATTGGAAATGGGGTTGTCCTTTCCTGCAAAGATCCTGAACTGGGTTTCTGGCCACAGCTCACGAAGGGCAACCTGATCAATTGATTTCTGCTTCCATTGTGTATTCAGTGCATTCGTCAGTTTGGTTATCTGATTACCTAACTCATCAATACCTCCTCGGCTTCTAAATAAAAAAGTAAGGTCACCCGCATTCGCGTAACTCCTGATAGAATCGCGTGCAGTGCTGAAGCCGAAATGTATATCTTTCGTCTTAAATGTCTTTTTTTCAGTGATTAAATTTATGTCTTTTACAGATAAACGGATACCGTGACTTTTTTTCATGTCCGTTCTCATGTGAATGTCGATATTTTCGGTAGTCCTTAACGGAGAACTGAGCAATCCCATTCCGTATAAATCAAGATTCTTCACTTGAACCAGCATATCCGCAGCAATCGCAGAAGGGTGTAGGGATGCATCTAACTGCGATGAGATATTCATCAGGTTGTCATTCACATCCAAGTTGAGGTTCGCTTTTGATTCTTTCAGGGCTGCATTAAGCTGTACGCCAGAGAAGACACGGGTTCCCCATTGAAGGTGGTTGAGTGCGGCATTGGCTGTTAATGTAGTTCGTTTGGAAAAAATATCTGTTCCTGCTCCTTCAAGTTGCATACCAGCAGAGAGATAAAACAACGAATCAGCTGGCAGGAAATCATGCAGGTTTAGCTCACTGATTTGCATATCTGCCTTATAAGCCTCTTTAAGGAGGTTATATTCCGCATTTAGCTGTACTTTTCCTTCATTCTGGCTTAAGGTAGTTTCGGTAAACAAATCGTTACCTTTCATACCAGCCTTTCCATGAATATTCATTCCTGACGGAATAATTATTCCGCCGGTCAGATTACTCAGAAAATCCATTTTGTAGAAATCCGAATTCAGGTTGATGACTCCCTCTCTGGAAAGACTATCGAGCACATTTTTTACCGTTCCGTCTATTTCCATACGGAAACAATCGGGAATTTTAACCTGGCAAGTGGTCAGTTTCAGGTCGCTCAGACTTCCATCTACCCCGATACGAACTTGTAATGGAGCCGCAGGGAAAGATTGAATAAATTCTTGCGGCATGTCTGGAATCAGTTTAAACAAATCAGCTTTACCGATTTCAGCCATGAACTGCCCGTTCAATACGCCGTCTTGATTCTGTTCGGTGACCGACCAGTCTATCGTAGCCTTGAGAGCCAGAAAAGAATTTGCAGTTTTGATTTGTAAAGAAGGTACACGTATGGCTTTCTCATCTGCCTGTAATTGCCCCTCAGTCGATTTGATTTCCAGTCCCGAACGCTCTTTCAGCTCGAACTGATGCAGTAATGCCCGGATGTTATTCCCCTGATAATATAAAGAATCCATCTGTAAATTGATGTCGGTCACTGCAATATGTGACGGATCCAATCCCTTCTCTATAAGAGGTGTATTTCCTGAATTATAGTATAATCCACTCCGTAAAAGCTTAAATTCTTTAGCAGAATAAGCCGCTTTATGCAAGTCAACCAGTCCGTCTCTTAAAGAAGCATTCCCGACTTTAAGCCCTAAATTCATGGAGTCAAGCGGCATATCCATCTGAAAGTCCACATTGGCCAAATCAATCTTTTCTAATTTAAACTTCCAGAATGTAGGTGCACTTTGGGTGGTATCTTGTGCAGTTGTATCTGCCAGGCATAGTTTCAGATTGGCATCTTTTAGTGTGAGCTCGTTGAGCACAGCTGTTTCCGGCGTCAAGGCTACTCCATGCGATTTCAAGAAAAGTTCTCCCAGGTTTCCCTGCAAGGACATTCCTTCAATCAGGTCGACCGTATTGACTGAAGCGTTTTTCAGTTCCACTCCATCAATCTCTATCTGCTTCTTTACCAGAGGAAGTAGTTGAATCTTTACGGTTAGTTTTTCCACATTCAGGAGCGTATCCTGAGGGTTGGTAACCGTGGTTTCATGGACGACTAAATTTAGTGGAAAAGAAAGCGAAATTCGTTGTATATGAATGTTCATCCCCGTAGTTTGTGAAGCGTATGATGTCGCCTTATCCACAATAAAATTCTGGATAGCAGGTATGTAGATTAATATACACAAGACTATAAAAAGGATAAATGGACTTGCTAATACAATTCCTCCCCATTTTATATATTTTTTCATATACAGTTTAATCATTAGTTATGCGAATATATAAAAAAGAACCAAAAGGTGATACATTTTGTTTATGACAATGAGTTGAAATCACATTATTTGTTTACCTTTGCGTAGTTACTAATTTTAATACAATTCTATGAAACCAACTTTATTTGTACTGGCTGCCGGTATGGGGAGTCGTTACGGTGGCTTAAAACAGCTTGATGGACTGGGTCCTAACGGTGAAACAATCATGGATTATTCAATTTTTGATGCTATCCGTGGTGGTTTCGGGAAATTGGTTTTCGTAATCCGTCGTGATTTTGAAAAAGATTTCCGTGAAAAGATTGTAAGCAAATATGAAAATCATATTCCTGTAGAAGTTGTGTTCCAGGATTTGAACGATCTGCCTGCTGGCTTTACTTGTCCGGAAGGTCGTGTTAAACCTTGGGGAACAAACCATGCAGTGTTGATGGGTAAGAATGTAATTAAAGAACCATTTGCCGTAATCAATGCTGACGACTTCTATGGACGTGACAGTTTTGCCGTATTGGGTAAATACTTGTCAGAATTGCCGGAAGGTGCAAAGAACGACTACAGCATGGTAGGTTTCCGTGTAGGAAACACTTTGTCTGAAAGTGGAACTGTAGCTCGTGGTGTTTGTGCAACTGATGAAAATGCTCATCTGACAACAGTCGTTGAACGTACAGAAATTATGCGTGTAGACGGTGTGGTTTCTTATAAGGATGAAAATGGCGAATGGGTTGGTATTGAAGATAATACTCCTGTTTCAATGAATATGTGGGGATTCACTCCTGATTATTTCCAATATTCAGAAGAATATTTCGCTGAATTCCTGAAAGAAAATATCAGCAACTTGAAATGTGAATATTTCATTCCGTTGATGGTGAACAAGCTGATTAATGAAGGAACTGCTACTGTAAAAGTACTGGATACTACTTCTAAGTGGTTTGGTGTGACATACGCTGCTGACCGTCAGAGTGTAGTTGACAAGATTCAGGCTTTGGTAGATGCTGGTGAATATCCTGCTAAATTGTTCTGATTAGAAAACGGATTATAATTTATATAAGGAAGACCGGAATTGCAGAAATGTGATTCCGGTTTTTTGTGTTATAGATGTATTGGAATTAAGAAGTTTAAAAGAAAAATCCCTCAAGTAGTCTAAAACGACTAGTTAGAGGGATTTTCAAGCTTAAAAATAAGAATTTATTTCTTTGGTATATCCAACTTTAGGATATTATTAATATAAATTCTTTAGTTAATAATATTAGTTCTTGATTTCAAATGGGAAAGAACCAAATGAACCTTCATCTACTGTTACGGCTAATGAAAGGCTAATGATTCCATTACAAGTGTCAATAGTTCCGCTCCCTTCATATGCAAGATTATGATAAGGGCCATACGAGGCTGAGATAACTTGCTTACTTACAGTTACAGTATAATCTTTAGGATTAATTGTTAATCTGATAATTCCATAAGGAGCAGTTTCACCACCATATCCCTGAATTTCTAATTCTGTATCTGATATTTTTACAATATCAGCTGTAGGGATTCCTGCAAATCCATCATTTAATGTGACACTGCCAACAAAATCATCCAGTACTAACGGACATACTCTTTTTAAGGTGAGGGTTGGATTGGAACCAGGTAAGCTTATAGCGTCTGAAGCCACTGTAGATTTTCCATCAGGGCCAAAAGCCGAGAACCAGACTGTTCCCATTTTTACATCCATTCCTATCTCTATCTGCTCTCCTTCTTTAATCGATTCAAATTTTGATTCTAAGTCTTGAAAAGATAACCCCATATTGATAGGAAATTCCGTAATACCTTCTTTTAATATTTTAATAGTAGAAGGATCTCCATTTTTAATTCCTACAATGCGCGCTTCTGTTACTTTATCATTAGGATAGTACAGACTTACGTTAAAGTTTACATTGTAAGTTTCATCGCTGATAAGAATTGTGCTATTCTCATCCAAAGCGAAAACAGCCATGTTGGCTCGTTGGATATCGGGCATATATTCTCCATGTTTACATGACGTAATAATCAATGTCAGCAAAGAGAAAAGAAGTATATTAAGTTTGTTCTTTTTCATAAAGTCCATTTATTAATTATTTATCCCAAAATACATTTTTGTTACCCAAGTCAGTTTTTTGTGCAGGAGCATTGGGGTTTAGATTTAGTTCATCAGAAATATATGGAAGTGATTTCGGATATGCAACACTACAAGCTACTGGTACAGGCGGTAATGTTTCAGTCGGATCACCTCCTGCAGGAGGAGTTACATATCCACCTACTGCATTAGGATCAAACATAACCGGATATCCAGTTCTGCGGTAATCAGTATACGTGTCTACAGCGTTTCCAAAATTTTGAATCCATTTTTGAGTCATGATAATCTCCATTTTCTTTTCATCATTTCCATTATCAAACTCTGCCAAAACTTTAGTGATGTATTCATTAACTGTTTGTGTACCAGCTAAAACAGGAATTGATTGAGATGAGCCGGCTGCTTCTACTACATAATCGACTAATTTAAAAGACTCTTCCATTGCAGCTTTCAATTTAGCTCGTACGTCACCATTAATGACACCTGCTTGCATTAACTCTGCTTCAAAATATAGACAATCGGCATAAGTCAGGTTACGATATATACCGGCTCCTGTTCCTGAATTGGCATTTACTGTACCTCCTTGTCCGTCGTCATAACGTCCTCCAACCGGATAAATACCTGGTACCGTCAAGTCATTATCTCTAGACAATGAAACTCTATCTCCTCGTGAACCAAAGTAAATAGATACAAATCCTCCGTCACGGTATTCACAACTTTGAGACGATGGCTGATTAGCTTTCAGCTGGTTATAAAAGTAATATGGAATACGCGGGTCTTTATTATTTGTAAATATAGTTTTATTAAGACCTCTCATGATTTCATAAAACCAAGGGCTGATGTGATTTGTCTGCTGAGTTGTTGCGTAAGAATCCGGATAGCCTGGATGACGTTCATCAGGAGCAGTTGAAGAACCAAATCTGAACATCAGACCATCTTCTGTTGAAGACATCAAGTTGTCTCCATCAATCAAAGCTTTCACTTCAGCTGAAACATCTTGCACAAGTCTAACCTGAGTATATAACTTTAATTTAATAGAGTTGGCAGCCTTAATCCATTGTGCAGTATTACCACCATAATATAAATCAAAGTCTCCTCCACTTGCTCCGTCTTGTTTTAATGCAGCAATTCCCTCATCTAGTAATGTGAATAGCTGGGGATAAATCTCAGAATCTTTATCATATTTTGGAAATTGAATTCCTTCGTCTGTTTTACAAGCTTCGCTAAAAGGAATATCCCCAAACACATCAACAAATTGAGAATAATAATAAGCTTTTAAGACCTTCAACATTCCAATGGTGAAGTTGTCATTTGCTTCACTCGCTTTGTCCATTGCTAATTCAAGATTTTCCAATGCGCGGACGTACATATATTGCCATCCGTAAGTAGTATAGAAATCAGCGCCGGTAACTCCATACTCATTAGCCTCTTCACGAGTTGAAAACTGATGTGTATAAACAATCAATTCGTTGCTTAACCCAGAGCTTGTACAAAGTGCCCTTGTTCCATAAAGTTGAATGGTTGGTACTAATGTAGTATAATCTACATCAGATGGGTTATTCGGATCTGTATTAATGTCAAAATAATCACTACAGCTTGGCAATAATAAAGATGCTATTCCCAATATATAAGTATATATTTTTTTCATGTGCCTTATCAATTAAATTAGAATGTAACTTTTAAATTTACAGTCCAGCGTCTAGCAGTTGGTGCAGCTGCTAATTCAATACCTTGTGCAGAAGTTGTACCAAAGCTATTCACAGCTGGGTCAAAGTTTGTATATCTAGGTACATTAGGAGCAAAATACCACAGATTATTACCAGAAACACTCAGCATCAAAGATCCTATAGGAGTATTTTTGAACCATTTCTTTGGGAAGTTATAACCAAAGGTAAGTTCGCGCAAACGATATACTGTAGCATCGTAAACCTGCCATTCACGAGCTGAATTTGCACCGAATGATTCTCCAAAATACAAATCATCCCTCAAATCCGCAACTAAGCTCTTCAGCGTCCTTCTTGCGTCTAAACGTCCTCTCATCACTGAATTAGCAGATAAATTGAGGCTGAAATACCCACTTCTGCCCACAATATCCCCTTGCCCCACTATGCGACTTGAGGCAATACGCAGTATCATACCCATAAGTTGTAGGCGTTATCCAAAATCAGTCTGAAAAATATCTGCGTAAGCATTATTACAGGTATAGATATTCAGCACATACCGCCTTGATGTTCTGATCCACTTGGCTGGTACAGAGACAAACCTGAAGACAAACGCTTTTATGCGACTTGTTGCATTGAGTCCGAACCTCTTTACGTCAAGTCTGTGGATAATGGCCTTGTAGAAATTACGGATAAGTGCCGTAAGAAGAAGGAACACAGTGTTCTCTGCCATGAAGGATTTGGGCAATCTGTCCCACCCGAAACCATTGTTCATATCATCGAAGATACGTTCCTTTCCTCCACGAAGGTTATAGAACTCGACAATTTCTCTTGTGGAAGATTCATAGTCGTTAGTCAGGATACAACGGTATGTGTATTCTCCTTCCCAAAGATCCAG